>OMGP01002283.1_pt1 | contig 12732 bp, 10 predicted proteins | sample 1646091 | NCBI WGS metagenome assembly OMGP01 (sample SAMN05578580, study PRJEB25193) | human gut metagenome | biome: Human Microbiome; feature: human-associated habitat; material: feces | host: Homo sapiens | place: USA:Birmingham | reverse complement strand
ACGCCGGTATCTTACTTTGTGGCGTCCAGAGCGAAAACAGTTAGTGAAATGAAGCTGAAAACAGGAAAAAACGATCCGGACGGCGTTATCATCTACAGCCTGTACGGAGAGAAAAAAGACAGGGTGGTTCTGATCCGCCAGTATCGCTATACCCTTGGCGGATATGTATACGAATTTCCTGCGGGACTGGTGGAAGCAGGGGAAGATTTTCACGAAGGGGCAGTCCGTGAAATGTATGAAGAGACAGGTCTTACCTTTACTCCGCTTCATGTGGATCCGGCCTTTGAAAAGCCTTATTTTACTACCGTAGGGCTTACGGATGAATCTTGCGCCACCGTTTATGGTTATGCTTCCGGTGAGATCAGTAAGGCAGCCCAGGAGGACAGCGAGGAGATTGAGGTGGTTCTGGCAGATCGGAATGAAGTAAGACGCATCCTGAAGGAAGAGCGTGTAGCCATCATGTGCGCTTATATGCTGATGCATTTTTTGAAAGATGAAGAACCGTTCGAATTTCTGAATGAAGAAATATAGCTTGACAAATGCGAGAAAAACATGCTATAGTTTTTATGGTTATAAAAGCTATAGTGTGTTACTCTTTGGGAGGCATTAACTATACATAACAAGAAGTGTTTATGTGTAGTAGTGTCTTTTTTTATACAAAAAACCGGTTGAAACAGGATACAGCTGCGTATACTCACTTCTTAGATGATAATAAAAATAAGAAGGAGTAAAGTAAGAATGAAAGACAAAATTTTCAGTGTTCTTCAGCGTATAGGACGAAGCTTTATGCTCCCTATCGCCATCCTTCCGGTAGCAGGCCTTCTGCTGGGTATCGGAAGTTCGTTTACGAACGCAACCACTATTGAAACTTATGGATTAACAAAAATTCTGGGAGATGGAACCATTCTCCACTATCTTCTCATGATTATGAATAAGGTAGGAAGCGCTGTTTTTGACAACCTGCCTTTGATTTTTGCAGTAGGCGTTGCCATTGGGATGGCAAAAAAAGAGAAAGAGGTTTCCGCTCTTTCTGCAGTAATTGCTTATTTTGTTATGAATACAGCAATCAACGCCATGCTTATCAACAACGGACTGATTCTTGAAAATGGAGAGATTGCAGAATCTGTCCTTGAGGGAACAATTACTTCCGTCTGCGGTATTCAGTCTCTTCAGATGGGCGTATTTGGAGGAATTATTGTAGGCCTTGGAGTGGCGGCTCTTCATAATCGCTTTTATAGAATCCAGCTTCCAAGCGCATTGTCTTTCTTTGGAGGAACAAGATTTGTTCCTATTATTTCTACGATCGTATACATGTTTGTGGGAATTTTGATGTATTTTGTATGGCCGGCAGTTCAGAATGGTATTTTTGCACTGGGTGGTCTTGTGACAGGTTCCGGATATGCGGGAACGCTGATCTTTGGTCTCATTAAGAGAGCGCTGATCCCGTTTGGACTGCATCACGTATTCTATATGCCTTTCTGGCAGACTGCAGTTGGCGGCACTATGGAAGTGGCAGGTCAGATGGTACAGGGTGGACAGAATATCTTTTTTGCACAGCTGGCTGATTCCGCAAATATTGCACATTTCAGTGCAGATGCTACCAGATATTTTTCCGGCGAGTTTATTTTTATGATCTTTGGTCTTCCCGGCGCAGCGCTGGCTATGTATCAGTGCGCGAAGCCTGAAAAGAAAAAAGCAGCAGGCGGTCTTCTCCTTTCTGCAGCTCTGGCATGTATGGCAACAGGTATCACAGAGCCACTGGAATTTTCTTTCCTGTTTGTAGCGCCGGCTCTTTTTGCAGTACAGGTGATCCTTGCAGGTTCTGCTTATATGATCGCTCATATGCTGAATGTTGCGGTAGGTCTTACTTTTTCCGGCGGATTTCTTGACTTTTTCCTGTTTGGTATTCTTCAGGGAAATGAAAAGACCAGCTGGCTTCGAGTAATCCCTGTAGGTATTATCTACTTCCTTTTATACTATTTTATTTTTAAATTCATGATCCGGAAATTTGATTTCAAAACTCCTGGACGTGAAGAAGACGATGTGGAAACAAAACTTTATACAAAGGCAGACGTGAATGCCAGAAAAGCTGCAGCCGGAGAGGTACAGGCTTCAGACAGTGAGGATCCGGTCAGCGAGGCGATCACCAGAGGCCTTGGCGGCAAAAAGAATATCAGTGATGTGGACTGTTGTGCAACAAGGCTTCGTTGTACGATCCACGATGCTTCCAGGGTCAATGACAGCATCCTGAAAGCAACAGGAGCTTCCGGCGTAGTCCATAAAGGAAATGGAGTGCAGGTTATTTACGGACCAAATGTGACGGTGATTAAATCTAATCTGGAGGATTATCTGGAAAAAGCTCCGGATACCTATGCAGAAACAGAGGAAGCAGGAGAAACAAAGCAGGAAGAAACAAAGAATACAGAAACAGAGAAAAAGGTTGTAAAACGCATCGTGATCTCCAGCCCTGTTACCGGAATGGCAGCGGATCTGGGAACAGCTCCTGACGAAGCTTTTGCACAGAAGATGATGGGAGACGGCGCCGTAGTAACACCTGAGGAAGCATTTGTATGTGCTCCGGAGGATGGAGAAGTTGCTTTTGTATTTGACACAAAGCATGCTATTGGATATATGACAGATTCCGGGATCAGCCTCCTGATCCACGTAGGAATCGATACAGTAAAATTAAATGGAGAGGGATTTGAGGTTCTGGTGGAAAACGGACAGAAGGTAAAAAAAGGTCAGCCTATGCTGAAGCTGGATCTGGATTATCTGAAAGCCAATGCGCCGTCTCTGGCGACGCCGGTTCTCTGTACGGAGCTTGAAGACGATCAGAGGATCCGTCTTCTGAAAGAGGGACCGGTGAAAGCAGGAGAACCACTGTTTGAGGTGGAAGTGCTGAACTAGGATCCGATGGGGAAAGATACGGATGATGTACAGGATAGTGAAGGTTTTAAATCATAATACATTTATTGGGATTCGAAGTAAAGATAAGTGTAAATGTCTGATCATGGGAAAGGGCATTGCTTTCGGCAGAAAGGTGAGCGAAAGTATTTCCGTGGGAGAAGATGCAAAAGTCTACACGCTGACGGAACTTACGGAAAGAGGATCAGCAGAAGAGATCATTCGCTCCGTTCCTCCGGAGTGCCTGGAGCTGGCAGGAGAGATCCTTGATCATGCAGAAAAAGTATTTGGTCAGATTGATCGTTCTATTTTATTCCCTATGGCAGATCACCTTGCTTTTGCTGTACAGCGTATCCGAAACCAGGAACAGATTAGTAATCCTCTTACGGAGGATATACGGATTCTGTTCCATCAGGAATACAAGGTTGCCAAGTGTGCCGAACAGCTTCTCAGGGAAAGGCTTCATGTGGAAATTGATGAGCATGAGATCGGATATATTGCCCTTCATGTTCATGCAGCTATCGAAGATCAGAAAGTTTCCCAGGCCATGCAGCTGACCAGGGCGGTAAGAGACTGTATCTCTCTGGTAGAAAAACAGACAGGGACCACCATTGACGTAATGTCTCTTTCTTATAACAGGCTGATGAACCATATCCGTTATATGGTGGCACGCGCTCTCAGCGGGGAAAAACTGAAGGTAAATATGAACGATTATATTTCCATACGTTTTCCAAAAGCATTCGATATGGCATCCCAGGTGTGCGGAGAAATGATGAAAAATCTGAAGATCTGCCTGGATGATGTGGAGGTCGGATATCTTGCCATGCATCTGGAACGTGTGATGGATACGGAATTAAAGTAAGTGTTCATGCGGCTCGTTGCTGTAAAGGTCGTGAACAGCAATGAATTGAATGATGATATGCAGAGTACTTTTTAAAATACTATGGTAAAAAAGATAGATATAATGTAAAATAAAACAAAAAACAAAAAATGGAGGAATATCATGAAATCATTTGAGTACACAATTAAAGACGAACTGGGAATCCATGCAAGACCGGCAGGACTTCTTGCAAAAGAGGCTAAAAAATACAGCTCTGTATGTATGATCGAAAAAGGTGGCAAAAGCGTAAAACTTTCTCAGCTCATGATGCTGATGTCTCTTGGTGCGAAACAGGGAGATCTTGTTAAGGTGACTGCAGAGGGTGAAGATGAGGATACTGCTATTGCAGAACTGGAGAAATTCTTTAACGAAAATCTCTAATCACAAAATATAGAAGCCACAGGTCAGGGAGGAAAAAAGTATGCAGAGTTTCCAGGGAAAATCCGTATATAAAGGAATTGTAATGGGACCGGTAGTCGTCCTCAAAAAGAATGATTATCAGGTAAAGAGATCCAGGATCGAGGATGCAGATGCTGAGACCAGCCGTGTTCAGGAGGCAGTAAAGCGTTCTCAGGAACAGCTTCAGAAGCTTTATGACAAGGCACTGAAAGAAGTCGGAGAGGCAAGCGCGGCTATTTTTGAAGTACATCAGATGATGCTGGAGGATGAGGATTATCTGGAGGCTATTCAGAATATGATCCAGACAGAAATGGTAAACGCAGAATATGCGGTTGCAGTAACAGGGGATAACTTCTCTCAGATGTTTGCATCTATGGATGATGATTATATGAAAGCCCGTGCAGCAGACATCAAGGACATTTCAGAACGTCTGGTCCGCAATCTCAGCGGACAGGAAGATGCAGACTTAAGTGACATCGATCCGTCTGTCATTGTAGCGGATGATCTGAGTCCCAGTGAAACTGTTCAGATGGATAAGGAAAAGATCCTTGCTTTTGTTACGGTTCATGGTTCCACCAACTCTCATACTGCGATCCTTGCCCGTATGATGAATATTCCGGCGCTGATCGGAGTTCCTCTTGCACTTGACGAACTGAAAAATGGTACGACTGCAGTAGTAGACGGATTTACCGGACAGGTAACTTTTGAGCCGGATGAAGAAACTCAGGCAGCCACACTTAAAAGAGTTCAGGAAGAAAAAGAGAAACTTGCTCTTCTGCAGGAACTGAAAGGAAAAGAAAATATCACACTTGATGGTAAAAAGATCAATATCTATGCAAATATCGGAAGTGTTGGAGATATCGGCTATGTTCTGGAGAATGATGCAGGCGGTATCGGACTTTTCAGAAGTGAATTCCTGTATTTAGGCAGAAATGATTTTCCTACAGAGGAAGAACAGTTCCAGGCATATAAGCAGGTTGTGCAGACTATGGCCGGTAAGAAGGTCATTATCCGTACCCTTGATATCGGGGCGGATAAGCAGGTGGACTATTTTAATCTTGGAAATGAAGAGAATCCGGCACTGGGATACCGTGCGATCCGTATCTGTCTGAAGCAGCCGGATATCTTTAAAACTCAGCTGAGAGCTCTTTTCCGTGCAGCTGTATACGGTAACCTTTCTATCATGTATCCAATGATCACTTCTGTTGAGGAAGTGGAAAAGATCTATGAGATTGTGAAAGAGGTGGAGATCGAGCTGAAAGCCCAGGAAATTCAGTACAGGATTCCGGAACAGGGAATTATGATCGAGACTCCGGCAGCTGTTATGATCAGCGACCGTCTGGCTGAGATGGTAGACTTTTTCAGCATCGGAACAAATGACCTGACTCAGTATACTCTGGCGATCGACCGTCAGAACGAAAAACTGGATGATTTTTACAATCCGCATCATGAAGCAGTTCTGCGGATGATACAGATGGTTGTAGACAATGCACATAAATGCGGCAAATGGGCAGGTATCTGTGGGGAGCTGGGCGCTGACCTGACTCTGACAGAGAAGTTTGTCCGTATGGGACTGGATGAGCTGTCCGTGGCTCCGTCCATGATTCTGAAACTCCGCAAGATCGTCCGGGAAATGAAAGCAGAAGATTGAATATAGAGATTGTTAACAGGTATCGAAGCCAGATATTTTTACTATATGTTAATATCTGTCATAAAAGCTTTTTGCGAGACATCGGAACTGTGTTCCGGTGTCTTTTTGCAGTTAATATTTCGGATATGCTTATTTATTGTATGATTTCATATTATATGAAACTGAGATTTATAAAAACATATGTGGTAAGAGTAAATATGCCTCGAGATTCTTCGACAAAACTTGACAGGATTCTCCATATGAAATACAATGTTCCCTAACTGAAAAGGGAATTTGCAGAAAAGGAGACAACCATGGTCTATTCGTTTTATCAACTGCTCTGGCTGTACATGATTTATTCGTTTATAGGCTGGTGCGGAGAAGTTGTTGTGGCAGCAGTAAAAAGACACCGTTTTGTAAACCGGGGGGCAGTCAGCGGCCCTTTTTGTCCGATTTATGGTCTGGGAGCTGCTGTGGTGGCTGTATTCTTTCCGGAGCTTAAAGGAAATCCGCTTTTTCTGTTTTTGGGCGGAATGGTAGTCAATACCTTTGTGGAATATGTGACAGGCCGTATTATGGAGATGAGCCTTCATAAAAAATGGTGGGATTATTCAGACCAGAAATTCAATCTGGGAGGATATGTATGCCTGAAAACCTCGGTTCTCTGGGGAATTTGTACCGTTCTTATGATTTATGTGCTGAACCCTGTATTTACCGGACTTGTGGGACTGATTCCAAAGCTCTGGGGAGAAATTATCCTGTGGGTGCTTTTTGGCCTGCTTATTGTAGATTTTATTGGAACAGTGATTGCTGTCTGGGGGCTGAAAAAGAAAAACGGTCGGATCGATCAGATCAGAGAAGGCCTTGGACGTACTTCAAAGCTTCTTGAAAATACCATGACCAGACGGCTTCAGGCGCGTATGATCAAAGCGTATCCCAATCTTGAGAAGGATGAAAAGGAGGATGTGTTTGCTTCCGGATGCGGTTTTTATAAGCTGGCCTGTCTGTTCTTTATCGGAGCCTTTCTCGGAGATATTACAGAGACTGTTTTCTGTCGTTTTTCCATGGGAAGATGGATGAGCCGCAGCAGTGTGGTATTTGGGCCGTTCAGTATTGTATGGGGACTTGGCTGCGCCATGCTTACCTGGATCTTGTACAGATACAGGGAACAAAGTGACCGAAGACTGTTTCTTTGCGGGACGATTCTCGGCGGCGCCTATGAGTACATCTGCAGTGTGTTTACAGAGATTGTTTTTGGAACTGTATTCTGGGATTACAGTAAAATTCCCTTTAATCTGGGCGGAAGAATTAATCTTCTGTATTGTTTTTTCTGGGGATTTGCAGCTATTATCTGGATGAAGGGTATTTATCCGTTTTTGTCCAGATGGATTGAAAAAATTCCGGTACGGATTGGAAAGCCTTTATGTATGATCATGGTTTTTTTTATGAGCGTAAATATAGCACTGTCCGGACTGGCTCTTGATCGGTATTCCAAAAGACATGATGGCCTTCCGGCAAAAAATGCTGTGGGAGAGCTGATGGATGACTGGTTCCCGGATCCTTATATGGAAAAGGTTTATCCGAATATTAAATTCAGGTAGGATAAAAGCCCTTTTGTGTCGGCAGAAATGCAGACATGAAAGGGCTTTTTTGGCAGCTTTATTTCTTTTTCTTTTCCAGATATTCATTCAGAGTGGCATTGGAAATGTCAGTGATAAACATATGGCCTGGCGCGTGAGTGATAACAATGGGCGGCTTTGCATTTTCAACAGCTGCCTGAGGTGTGACACCGCAGGGCCAGAACACAGGAATCTCTCCCGGGTAGATATCTACAGCCTCTCCGTAGTCCGGGTTCATGATATCGGTAACGCCGATTGCTTCCGGATCTCCCATCTGTACAGGGGCGCCATGAACATTTGGCATTTTTTCAGTGATCTCATAGGCTTTCTTTGCATTTTCCGGAGTCATTGGACGCATGGAGCATACCATAGGCCCGGAAAAAGGTCCGACAGGGACAGTCTGGATACTGGTTTTAAACATGGGGACATTCCGCCCCTGCGCAATGTGGCGGACTTCGATTCCTTCACGGATCAGCGCCTCCTCAAAAGAGAAGGAACAGCCGATCAGAAAGCCGACATATCCTTCTTTCCAGTATTGAGATGCATCAGTGATTTCCTTTGTAAATACTCCGTTTTCATAAATGCGGTATCTGGGGATATCTGTGCAGATATTTCCGCCTTCTCCCATGTCGTGAGTTTCAGGAGTGCCTTTGATGATTTCCAGAACCGGACAGGGAAAGGAATTTTTTGCTGTAAATTCTTCAAAATCTGCTGCATACTCCGGCGGCAGAATAACAAGATTTGCCTGGGCATAACCCCTGCACATTCCGGCTGTGGGAAAATCAATTTTACCCTGTCTGATCAGACTGCGGACTTGTGAGGGGGCCATATCTATATATGGTGTAATATCAAATGCCATAAAAGAGTCCTCCTTTTTTACGTTAATGTATAAAAATACTATACAGGAAAATAATGGAAAATGCAATCCTGTGTTGTCAGGGAGTGTTGATGTGGATAAGTCAGGTATATTAATAAAAGATTGGTGCATAAAATAAAAAGAAAGCAGCAGAAGGCGGCAGTTATGGCAGACCAGAAGCTTGATAATCTTTTAAATCTCGCCTTAGATTCTACAGAAGAGGAACGGAAAAAGTCAGGGAATTTGAATATCGGATACGAAGAACGGTCCGGAAACTGGGATATCATAGTAAAATATAGTGGTGATGCAGAGGCATTGTCAGGAGAAAGAATCCGGACAGTGCCTCTTTTGGGTGGATATGCAGTGGTGAATCTTCCGGAAGAAGAGATTCCGGAGTTTGCATCAAGACCACAGATAGAGTTTGTAGAGATTCCAAAGCGGTTGTATTTTCAGGTGAACCAGGCGCTGGATGCCGCCTGCATCCGCCCGGTTCAGGAGGGATATTTTCCGGGAGCTGTGCAGACAGGAAACACAGTGGGCGATGTACCCGGACAGACAATCGGTAATATTACGGAGAATCAACAGGGGCTTTCCGGGCAGGGAGTGCTTGTGGGAATCGTGGACTCCGGGGTGGACTGGCAGCATCCTGATTTTTGCAATAAAGACGGCACAAGCAGGATCCTGAGGTTATGGGATCAGAGTCTTCTGGCAAAGCCCGGAGAAGATCCCCCGGAGGGATATGCAGCAGGAGTGGAATATACAAAAACAGATATCGACAGGGCATTGAGACTTTCCGGGGCAGAAGGAAAACAAATTGTTCGGGAACAGGACTTCAGCGGTCATGGAACCTCTGTTCTCGGAATTGCGGCAGGAAATGGCAGAGCTTCCGGAGGTGTGAACCGGGGAGTGGCTTATACCAGTGATATTATTGCCGTAAAAATGGGAATGCCCGGAGAGAATTCTTTTCCAAGAACAGCAGAGCTGATGCAGGGAGTGGATTATCTGGTCCGGCAGGCGGCAGAGCTTGGAAGACCAATGGCTGTTAATATCAGCTTTGGGAATAATTATGGCTCGCACAGAGGAGATTCGCTTCTGGAGACATATTTAAGCAACGTATCTGATGCAGGAAGGACAGTGATCTGCGTGGGGACGGGAAATAATGGAAATGACAGCGTTCATACAGCAGGAATCCTGGAAACAGGTATGCAGGCAGAAATTCCATTCAGTGTCAGCCCCCGGGAGCCGGTACTTAATGTACAGCTGTGGAAATCTTACGCAGATGAAATAGAAATTTCTCTTGTGACTCCTTCAGGAGAAAGGATAGGGCCTCTGTCTGAACAGATTGGAACTCAGAGATATCAGGCCGGAGAAACAGAGCTTCTGATCTATTATGGAAAACCAGGACCTTTCCAGGTGACTCAGGAAATATATTTTGACTTTATTCCGAGAGGAGCTTATATTACAGGAGGTGTGTGGAAAATTCAGCTTCGGGGACGAAGGATCAAAGACGGCAGTTATCAGCTTTGGCTGCCGGGGGGAAGGGTTTTGAATCCGGCAACCGGATTTTATTATCCGAAGGCAGAGGAAACGCTTACGATTCCCTCTACTGCAGCTAAGGTAATTACAGTAGGAGCCTATGATTCCAGACTGAATGCCCCGGCAGATTTTTCAGGAAGAGGCGGGGGCAGCCTTTTTTATCCAAAGCCGGATCTGGCTGCGCCGGGAGTGGAAATTACAGCGCCGGTTCCCGGCGGAGGATATGGAACCGTAACCGGAACTTCGTTTGCTGCGCCTTTTGTTACAGGCTCGGCAGCGCTTGTGATGGAGTGGGGGATCGTTAGGAGAAATGATCCCTTTCTCTGGGGAGAAAAGGTGAAGGCTTATTTAAGAAGAGGCGCGCAGCCCCTGCCGGGATTTAATAAATATCCTGATAATCAGGTGGGGTATGGATGTCTCTGCTTAGAAAGCAGTTTACCGGATTAAAATATTGTATTTGTAAAAAATGTATGCTACGATATATACACAATGTGTAAAAAAGCGAGGGAGAATATGGAAATAAAAGATATAATAAAAGAATTACGTGAGTATTTTGGTATTCCTTACAGAACTGTAACAGAATGGGAAAGAGGAACAAGAAAAATGCCGGATTATGTTTTTAGATTATTAGCATACAGGATAAAAATGGAAAATTTTGCAGGAAAGGAAGAGGTGGATGAAGAATAGGATAATTAATGTACAAAATGTTCCAATTTCAATTTCAAAACAAGAACTGGATGATTATATTTGCATTACAGATATTGCAAAAGCTAAAACAGGAGAATCACGTAGTGCAGATGTTGTAAAAAACTGACTGCGAAATAGAAATACGTTGGAATTTTTAGGAACGTGGGAAATGATTTATAATCCTGATTTTAAAGTGGTCGAATTCGACCACTTTAAATCAGAAGCGGGTTTACATACATTTGTATTAAGCGTTGCGGAATGGATTAATAAAACGAATGCCATAGGATTATATGTAAAGCGTGGAAAATATGGAGGTACATATGCTCATAAAGATATTGCCTTTGAATTTGCATCTGCAATCAGTCCGGTTTTTAAGTTATATTTGATAAAAGAATTTCAGCGCCTGAAAGAAAATAAATCAAGACCAATAGAGTGGAATGCTAAACGTTTTCTTACTAAAAATAATTATTTGATTCAGACAGACGCAGTAAAAAACTACTTACTTCCGCAGAAGGATTATAAAGAAAATTTGCAATGGCTGGCATATGCAGAAGAAGCCGATATATTAAATGTGGCTTTGTTTGGATTTACAGCGAAAGCATGGAGAGAAACCAATCCAGGATTGGCAAAAAAGAATAATGTCAGAGATTTTGCCACCATTAATGAATTGACGGTACTTTCTAACCTGGAATCTCATAATGCACAGATGAAATACATCCAAACATTTCTTTCCGTATTGAAATTCAAACACCTCATAGGGGCTTTTGTTTCCCAGTTTCTTTCTTGCATAGGAATTGATATGACTCATCATAAGGTCAATCTGTTCCTGCGTGTATTGTCCGATATATTCTCCTTTTGGAATAATCCGGCGTATCATCTCATGGTTGTTTTCGCAACTGTCTTTTTGATAGGGGGCACTGGCATTGCAGTAGAACATCCTTGTGCGAAGCTTTCCCTGGGAATCGCATTCGATAGCGGAAGGATTGGAAAATTCGCTTCCGTTATCAGCCAACAGAAGTGGGAACAGTTCCATGAAGATGTCGGGCCTGAGTTCCAGATAGAGGCGGTTGAAAATATCAATGACCGACTGGGAATCATTTCGTTTCCGGAGAAAAGCAAGCTGTAATCCCTGTTCCACGAAATGGATGGTGAGAAGAACAGCGCCGCCTTTCAGGCCTTCTACAGAATCAATCTGACGAACGGAGAAATCCGGATGTTCTTTTGTATAGGCCTGGAAACAGGAAAAATCACGCCCTTCACGGCAGGCCTTGTCCACCTTGAGATTTCTGGAAACATTTTTTCTGGGACGCATCCGGACTGTTCGGGGCATGTCAAGATTTCTGGCAGTAAAGAGTCCGTTGTTTACATAGGCATAGAGGGTTCTTTCTGACTTCATAAGCTCATCTGCATGGTGGACAGCGATGTGATGAAGGGATTGCCCTTTAATCAGAAGCGGGGAAACGATGTCATCCATCTGTTTCAGCTCCGTTGGGGAGAGGGCAAAACCGGCTCTGGATTCGCTTCTGACCAGTTCATACTCTTTTTGAGCATAGGAAGCCTGATAGAGATGTTTTTCCAGAGAGCATTTATTGCGGGACGGACAGCCGTTGCATACATAGGGCGGCCTGGAAAGTCTGGGGCAGATATACTTTTCGTAGAGGATACAGGAAGAAGTACATTTGCCGCAGGACCAGCAGAGCCGGCCTTTGCGAAAGGAACATTCCCGACATACCATTTGAGCAGAGCACTGATGCAGAAAGGCGAGACGGCAGTCGTTGAATGCCCTGCCATAAGCCCCGCTTTTTTCAAAGCAGATGTGATTTTTCACTTCTTTGGAGATGGTGGTACAATCCTTATTTAAGAACCTACCGATGGATTTAAAGCTATCTCCTTTATTCAACATGGTTTCAATGGTGATACGAGAGGTAAGGGTTAAATGTTTTTGTTTATTCATAAGGACTTCCTTCCCGCCGGGCAGAAGCAGCCATGTTTATAGAAAGATTTTAGCAGAAAGTTTGGAAAGATTAAATTCCACAGAGGGGTGGAATTTAAATTTGCAAGTAAGTAAAAGCAAAAAATTAAAAAAATATAAATTTCCTCTTGCAAAATAAAAACAAGTATGGTATTATAATTTTCGCTGAGGTCAGTAAAAATGATTACAGCGAAAAATAAGGCTCCATGGTCAAGCGGTTAAGACACCGCCCTTTCACGGCGGTAACAG
>OMGP01002282.1_pt1 | contig 12733 bp, 7 predicted proteins | sample 1646091 | NCBI WGS metagenome assembly OMGP01 (sample SAMN05578580, study PRJEB25193) | human gut metagenome | biome: Human Microbiome; feature: human-associated habitat; material: feces | host: Homo sapiens | place: USA:Birmingham | reverse complement strand
ATATAAAAGTCCTATATGGGGGTATTTTCATGTTCAGAAAGAGTAAGATAGAACCAGTAGAAAAAGTAAAAATAGTCGAACGCTACCTTGCAGGAGAAATTGGCATACAGCAAGCAGGAAAAGAATTGGGAGTTGATCATCATAGTATTCGAAATTGGATTTCTATTTATCAGTATGATGGACCAACTGGATTACTCAATCAACCGAAAAACAAATCTTATTCAAAAGATTTAAAAATATCTGCTATAAATGATTATCTTAACGGAGAAGGATCTCTTCAGGATATTTGCACAAAATACGGAATTCGTTCACACAGACAGCTTTCCGATTGGATTAAGGTGTATAATTCTGGTGGAATATTAAAAACATCCACTGGAGGTGCTTACATGAAAAAGGCAAAGAACACTACACTTGATGAGAGATTAAAAATAGTAACAGATTGTCTTGCAAATGATAAGAATTATGGTGCAATGGCACTCAAATATGATTGTTCCTATCAACAAGTTCGCAATTGGGTAATACGATACGAAAAGATGGGTCAAGCGGGTCTGGAAGACAGACGTGGACGTCGTATAGCTTCTCTTCCAAGCAGAACACCTGAAGAAGAGCTACGTGACAAGATAGCTGAACTGGAAAGAAGAAATCTAGACTTACAAATGGAGAATGATCTGTTAAAAAAAGTCAGAGAACTGGAAAGGAGGGGTCGCTATCTTTAATCCATCGGTTAGCTGAATATGAAGCCATCCAAAAACTATCGTCTACTAAGCATTATCCCATAGATAGACTTTGTAAATATCTTAATGTTACACGTTCTGCGTATTACCGCTGGGGAAAATATCCGAAAAGTAATAATGAACTTCGAAACGAAAGACTATCCACTGAAATCCAAAGGATTCATCACCAGCATCCAGATATGGGATACCGAAGGATTCGTGATGAATTAGATGGACATAAAGGAATTCATGTGAATGATAAACGAGTACTTCGTATTTGTAGGAAATACGATATAAAATCAAATATTAAATGGAAACCTAAGAGTTGTACCAGAGGAGACAGAAATCCTGATCACATAGCAAAAAACTATTTACACCGTGAATTTCACGCCGAAAAACCGAATGAAAAGTGGCTTACAGATGTTTCTGAATTTAAATACTACAACGGAATAGAAGTTCATAAAGTTTATCTGAGTGCTATTTTAGATTTATATGATAGAAGGATTGTTTCCTTTAAAATCAGCGATCATAATGATAATCCATTAGTTATGGACACGTTTGATGAGGCTGTTCGTCAGGAGCCAGATGCACACCCATTAGTTCATTCTGATCGAGGCTTTCAATATACAAGCGCACAGTTTTATACTAGATTAAAAAAACATCATATGAAGCAGAGTATGTCTAGAGTTGCCCACTGTATTGACAATGGACCAATGGAAGGGTTTTGGGGAATTCTAAAACGAGAAATGTATTATAAACAGCGTTTTAATGACAGAAGCTCTTTGATTACTGCGATAGCTAATTACATAGATTACTACAACAACCAACGACTTCAAAGGAAACTGCATGTAATGACACCAATGAAATATCATGAGCAATATACAAAAGCAGCATAAAATATCGCCAGCCATAGCATGGCTGACGATACAAAAATTTATTATTTTTTATTGTCCTCTTGACGGGGAGCATACCATTATTATAGTGGTTTATTTTTTTATTCCAATGCAACAAACATGTAAAATGTCTGATGTATTTTTGCAAGTTTTGTTCCATAGCAGTGTTTATCTTATTTTCCGTCTTCTTCTGAAAAACAGAATCATGATAATACTTATGGCAAATAGTAACCATACATGCCTGCTTGTTCTCAGACGAACCCCTGTTTCCGGTATTAATTGTGTGTTTTCGTTTGTGATTTTTAACTCAATCACGTCTCCTCGTGCAGCCTCAATCCGCTGTTTCATGACAGCTGTATTTCCATTCGATGTTGCCTGCACTGGATTTGAATACTTATCATTCTCTTCTTTTTTAGAAATCGAAACAGCGTATTTTGATGTATCAACAGTTTCTGTTATTATGATATCCGAAGATATATCTACATTTTTTAATGTAACTTTATCTCCATGTTTCAAAGAAGTTCTAATTGTCTTGCTACGCAGCTTTTGACCATCTTCCCAATAGAGAATTTCCATATCAAATGGCTTCTTGCGGTTTCCAAGTGGACCAGTGACTTCCTTTGTAATCTCAACCGTCACCCCGCCTTTTTGCGGATGATTGACGATATGTCTGTCCGAAACAGCTCTCCAGGTATTTGTCATCGGTGATTTCTCATATAGGAATAAAATATCGGATTCTACATCGACCATATATAAATTAAAGTTATCCTGATACTGTGTTTTGGTTTTATCTGCTTTGTCCTTTTTGTTTGGAGTAACAGATTCTACCATCCAGTATCGTCCGTTCTCAAAGTCCTCCGGTAATTGAAGCATTCCATTTTCATCTGTTTCTAAGGAACGATACGTCGTACACGTTTTTCCATCCTTTTTCAGAACGATATCGTCCTTGCTCTGTGTATTGTCATAATCTACTGTATATCCTGTATCATCCGCATATTTTTTCGTAACATCATCATACGGTACTTTGTAGAACAGAAAACCTGCACCAGCAAGTCGGTTTCTTGGAAGATCATCCGTCTTTAAGAAACTTCGTTCAGCAAGATTGAAATGCAGATTCTGCACTTCCAGTTCCATCTTGGAAACATCCTTGAACTCATTCTCATCCTTCGGGAATATTTGTTGTCCATTTGAATCGAAATACTGAATCTCTGGATAAATAACTTCATAATATAGGAAACCATCCCCGTATTCCAAAGAATAATGTGTCTTTCCTATCTCAATTTCTTCCACCTTATATTCCACCGGATTTCTGTCCTGGAATAGTGGAACATTGTCGACTGTGTGTTCCCATCCGTTCTCTTCATTCAGCAGGAATTCCTGTCCTGTAGAAATTCCATTCTGATACAATCTGATTTTCACCTGTTTTTCCGTCAGTGCATCATTTGGATTTTCCCATGTCTTTTTGATATGCAGAGTGCCTGTTTTAGCAAAATTTCGGATATTAAGGCTGGTATCTCCTCGCTGAAGCAGAACAGATTTTCCGTCTATCTTACCATCAACTGGTGCCTTAACAGCCTCCTGATTTTCGTTAGCCTCCCTATCCACCAGTTTTGCATCAGTGATTTTGAATGCTCCATTGGCAATCTCAACTGTAATCTGTATATCTCCTGTGTCTACATATCCCGTCGGTAAGTTTGTCTCTCGCAACAAATACGTCTCAGTTGCTGTTCTGTTCTGTTTGTTTTCATCTTGTAACGGAATGTGAAGTTGTGCGATTCCGTATTTATCAGTTGTTACCGTTCCCTCCTCAACACCGTTCTTACTGACAGCAAAATTGATCTTCTCCATTCCCTGTCCGGTAGACTCATCAAATTTGTTCAGTGTGAGTATTCCCTCTTTCTGATAACGGTTCTCCAATTCAATAGTAAGAGTCTCACCACCGCGTCCAATTCCACGTCCTGTGAATTGAATTCCACTTTCTGGATATGCTTCCCATGAATTTACATTATCTCCTTGTTCATGAGAATTGCGAACATTGTACCAACCTGAAAATTTCACATTCGAATCTTTTGGCTTATAGTTGTACTCTTTTAATGTGTATTTCCAGAATGAGTCCGCCTTAACGATCCACGTACAGCTTGTATGTGTATCATCTGTCCATGTACCTACAACTTCTATTGGAGCATCCTCCGCTTGCGGAGCTTCTGCATCCGGTTTCTGGCTATCTTCTGAAGGAAGCACAAGTTTCATATGCTCATGAAATGCAGGTGGCTGAGGTTTTCCATCTAAAAGCTTTTCATCCATATCTACCTGGATATAATAATCTTTCTTGACTTCCTCTATTGCTTCCGGCATTCCGACAAAATCTTTCTTTACTGTCAGGTAACCATTTTTTGCTACAATACGTCCGTCAATATGCCACCCATCGGACATTTCACTTTTGAAAGAATACCAATAAATGGTGAAGAATTCGGTATCTAATTTCGATGGCGGAATCTCCCTGTCTCCGATACGAATCATACGTCCGCTTTCACGAATTGTCTGGAATACCTCTTCATCGGAAGGAATTCTATCTATCTTGTAGATATAGTCTCCATTTCCAATATATCCCTCATCTGGTTTAGTTCCCTGCAAAAGTTCTTGCACTCTCTTATTTCCATCCGCATACTGTTCCCACGTAGATGGATTCTTATTTCCAAGAACTGGAACATCATGCAATATACTTGCCTTCACATTACAGTTTGCCACGGCAACCGCACTTGTATAATCGTCTACATTCGTGGTTGGTAATGCTACCGAACCATCTTCCGGCATCGCTGACTTACAGATATAAAACTGTACCTGTTTTCGATTTTGGTTACTCACCTTACGCCACGCTGCATAGAGGGTGATTGGCTGTCTTGCATTATTATTTATAAGATCAGAAATAGAATCCCCTGCACCGCATTCCTGCCACTTTCCGTCTTTGTTTCTGTAATCCCAATGATCGAATTCATACTGTTCCAACTCTTTGCTGTCATTATCTTCATGATCATAAACCAGAGGATATGGTGACTTAACGTTATGTTTTCCAGCTTCTATTTCATTCTCATAATCATCTGTATGTCTTGTCTTATTCTCAACCTGAGGGGTCAACTTAGCTTCCTTAGGAAGTTTCTTCATATAACGAGTTGTATTATAGATAACCCTGACTGCCCCAGACTCCAGCGGTTTGTCTGCGATCACCTCATAAGATGAGTTAACATTCGGAATTTCAAATTTTACCTTATCATCTCCGGACGGTTCCGGAAGAACCTCATTTTCGTCCCTGTCATTAGATGTACAACTCCAGACAATCTCCTTGCCATAATACTCACCTTCTAAACTTGCCCTCTTTGGTACTTCCACAGTATATGCTTCCCCATGGCCTACATACTGTCTCTTAATCGCCTCTCTTTTGGTCAGGTTCAGTGGATCCAACACTTCAATCAGATGAAAACTTCCCTCTACACTGAAATGTCTTCCTGCCAGCCCAACCTGAGAAGAAAGTCCTGTCAAACGATCAAAATAATTTTCGATTCTGTCAGGATTCAGTGGGTTTGGCTGTGAGAAATAATAGACAGATACATCTTTCCCGTTTTTCAGGACAGGAATATACCATGTACCATCATTGTCCTTATATGGATGCTGTACAAATACACGGCTGTCTGTCGCATAACCAAACAGAATCTTCTCTTTCTGATCTGCGCCGGGCTCCAGTTTGCTTGGAGTGAAACCAAACTCACTGTAAATTTTAGAAATCGTATCATCTGGTGTAGCTCGCAAATAATAACGACTGGCTCGGCCACTGTTTGCTTTGATTATGTAATGCTGCTCAGCATTAATATTTTTTATCAGCTTATAATGTCCATCGATAAATACATAAAAACTAATATTTGCTTCTTTTGTTGCTGCCGGTTTTTCTGTATTCTCAGGAACAATCACATATGGACGTACTGCATCATCTGGCTGAATAGTAAAGCTCATGGTATGCTCTGCTTTATTTTTGCTCCATGTAACTGCTGAAAGAGTACCATCTTCCTTTCTGCATTCCCAGTTTATATCCTGCGTTTGTTCTTCTACACGCGGCTTTGTACTAACTGTTCTTGTAAGTGTTGACTTTCTTGCAACAAAATCAATTGCCGGAAGATCACGCAAAGCTGTTTGGCTGTAAACCTGTCCATCTTCATCCTGTACTGTCACACTGTAAAAACCGTTATATCTATCATCGTCGTGTTCGAATAAGGTCTTTGCACTCATGGTATCAATTTTTTCTCCATTTGGCAGGTAATACACATCCATCGGCTCTCCGGACTTTCCTATATAAATACATTCATGACCTTCTATCGTGTATTTCCCTGCATTATGGATTGTATCGTAATCTCTCTTGGAATAATAAAAACGCTCTTTTGCTCCATTTTGAATAGAACCATCGTAATGAAATTTTTCAAAATGCTTTTTTAACTCATCATTAGAAATATAATAATAAACTGTTCCCGGCTTTGTTGTAGTATCTTTTATAACAGGAATTTCTTCGTTTAGAACATTATATCTCTCATTATTTACAAAAGTATAGAATTTAATGTTCAAGGTTGCTGGTGCAAAAGTGTTGCATGCAACCGTATATGGTTGCTCTATCTTTCCAATAGAAAAGGTTAGTTTATCGCCCTGTTTCACCGGAGAAATTGTTTTATTTTCATCCTCACTGGCACAAAGCCAGTCGCTTTCCTTCGTATCTCCAGGATCAACGGAAATTGTGACCGCAGAATCTTTCTTATAGTAACTCACAGTTCGATTTCCATCCGGATTGATCACTGTAACCGAATAGAAACTGTTCTTATTCTGCTTAATCTGGTCTGAATTATTATCCGGAATTTTTTCGCCATCAGATGCTCCTTTTGGCATATAATAAACGTCTGTTGGTACAGTTGCTTCCTGCTTGTCCAGGTTATAAGATACATATTGCTGTCCTTTATAAGTTACCACTGTCGCCTGTGCTAATGTCTTCTCACCACGGACTGTATATGGAAAATAATTTCCGGACTGTGTTTCCTCTGCATTCAAGCCGAACTCTCTATAAATCTCAGCAAGATCACTGACAGATAAATAGCATCTGCCCTGACGGTTCCATTTATACACCTTTTTCAGAGAATCAGCCGGCAGCTTTCGAACCTCATTGTCTGCATATATATAAAACTGAATGTCAAAGGCTGTCTGATCCGCTCTCTGGATCACATAAGACTGTGTGATCTTTCCGATTGTGAACCTCGTCTGGTTCCCTGATTCCCGTATACCATCTATCACCTTATCATCTGTTCCCATACAGGTCCATTCGATCTGGTCTGTCTGGTCCGACAATTGGGGATTAAAATCAGCCACAGCTTCTTCCACTACAGTTCCTGTTAATGCATAACGAATCCGATCCTGCCCTTCTCCCTTTACCTCTACGGAATAAAACGAGTTGTCCTTTTTTACAGAATCTTTTAAATTTAATGCAAGGCCTTTTCCATTTGGAAGGTAGTAAACATCTATCGCTTCCCCTTGTTTATTCTGTCCATAATTGTAAGAAACATATGTCTTTCCGGATTCTGTGTCTGTATAAACTTTTCCGTATTCTATCCCGCTTTTTCCCCGGTATGCAGATACAAACTTATTATTTGCATCCGGATTCTGATTCTCACCATTTTTCACAAATCCAAATTCTTCATATATCAGGAGCAGGTCCTCAATGGAAACACCATAGTAGGTAGTTCTTCCGTCTTTCCATGTTGCAATGCCGGTAATGTCATTATGCTGAAGCTTTACCTTGTTTCCATCAATAATGACATAGAAATCAATATCAAATCCTTCGGAAATCTCCTGAAGTTTCGGTGATTCCTCTTGTGCAATCTGCTCCTCGAAGGCTTTTTCTTCTTCTGAAAGCTCTCCCTGGGATGGAGTAATTTCTTCCTCCGGAATCTCTTCTAATGGCGGGGTGATTTTCTCTCCAGGAGTCTCTTCTAATGGCGGGGTGATTTTCTCTCCAGGAGTCTCTTCTAATGGCGGGGTGATTTTCTCTCCAGGAGTCTCTTCTGATGGCGAAGTATTTTCTTCTTTCGACGTCTCTTCCGACAATGATGTACTTTCCTCCGGAATAAAATCTTCTGTGTGCATTTCACCCTCTTGAGTACTATTTATATTTGGAATATTCTCTTCTTCCACTGAAACTGCCAAAACTGTCGTTCCTGCGCTATTCATGCACAAAACCAATAAAAGTGTCCAGGCTATCCATCTTAGCCATCTCTTTTTCCTCTTCACACAAATTCCTCCTAAAAACATATTTTCCTTTTCTCATCTATCTGCCTTTTTTATCCATTCCTTCTGCATTGCCGCTGCTATAAAGCACTGCAATAGTTTTTTTGAAAATACACCACATTCACCGTTGGCAATCATTCTTATGGCTTCTTCATGCTTTAATTTTCTTTTATAGGGGCGTACACTGACCAATGCATCATAAGCATCCACAAGGCCTACTACCTGAGCACAAAGTGGTATTTCATCACCTTTTAGTCCATCCGGGTAACCAGAACCATCATATCTTTCATGGTGATATCTGCATATTTCATAGCTATTTGATGGCAATCACGCCATCAGTGCTGTAATATACAGTGTCATTATATTTTCCGATATAGACACAATCTTTCCCATTTACTCTTGCACTCTTGAATTCATAGTTTTTCCCGGAACCACTAATCGTAAGTTCTTTGTGGTCTTCGATATTTCCAAGCTCAATCGTAGTCGGAGCACCGTCAATTGCTTTTCCGTTCGCATCAACATATTCTACACGATCTGTCGTCTGTTCATCACCATTCGCAACACTTCTCTGCATTGCGATATTCAAACTCTGTACAGATATCGTATCTGGAAGCTGCTCATCACTTGCCTGTTCTGTAGATTTTTCATTGTCAATAATCTGCTCTGAAGACTTCTCTGATATTTCTGTTTCAGATTCTGTAGTTTCTGTAGTTTCTGTTTCCTGCTCCGGGTCTTCTGTCTTCGATATTTCTGACTCTTTTTCCTTTTCTTTCAATGCATAAGTCATAGTCAGTTTTTGCCCATCTGTAAACTTATTGGCATTGATATTATCGGAACTCCAATAAACCGTATCTTTATATACTCCTATAAAGGAACAGTCTGCATCATTTACTTTTGCACTCTTAAATTCATAATCTTTGTCAGAAATATTTAACTCTGAATGATCTGATATTTTTCCAAGCTCAATGGTCTCTGGTGCTCCTTCAATCGCATTGCCGGATTCATCTACATATTCCACCAATTTTGTGGTCGGTACCTGACCATTTGAAGTTGCTTCCTGTATTTCTTTCTCCAGCTTCTCCACTTCTATGCTATCCGGAATCTGTTCCTCAGTTTCTGTTTCTGATGTGAATTGCTCCGAAGTTTGCTCGGTTTCTGTCTGTTGTGCATCTGTCTCACTTGTAAATGCTTCTGTATCTTGTGTTTCTTCCTGCTCTGTAACCACTGATGTTTCATCTTCTGATGCACTTACGGTTTCCAGATTCATAAAACAAATAGAAAAGATTAGAAGCCAGGAACATGCTATTTTCAAATATGTTTTCCAATTCTTATGCCTCATTTTTCGCATCTTCCTTCCTGTTCTTCTGCTTCTCCATGAGTAATCCGCAAAGGCAGATAACTGAGCCAAAGAATAAGAACAAATAGCCTGCAACCGGACTATCATCGCCTGTCTTTACCGGCGAACCATTATGAATAATATCCTTTGATCTTGGGGAAGATGGAACCGGGTTTTGATTTTTACCAGTTTGACCGGTATATGAGTTTTTAAATGAAACCTTCGATACTTTATCTCCATTTTCATTTTTGACCACTGTTACCGCCATCAGTTCATTATTGGAATCAAAGAATCCTTCAATCGTTACATCATAGGTTTTTGAATCATATGTATAATTTTCTTTATTCTCTGTTGCCTGGTACAGCTTGTAATGATATTCTCCTGCCTGTCCGACATTCATAATCAGCTCTGTAGAAGAATTGCCACTCATATTCCAGGTAAATGTTCTTCCATTGCTTCCATCCGGCATTGGATTTTGTATCTGATCTGCTATTAAAACATAAGAGCCTGTTTTGTCAGCATCTACAGAATTGTTCGCTTCAAATATCTGTTCCACTGGTATTTTCACTGTTGTGTTTCTTTCAGCTGCCAGTACTGGTCTTTGAACACCCAGAAAGAATATCATGAACAGGAATATAACCATGGCTATTTTGGTCATACGTGTTGTTCTCATGCTTCTCCCTCTCCTTCTTTCTTTTTGTTTCGTTTCTTTTGTATCTGTCTTGCTATCAGAATCAGTACAAGGACAATCAGGATAAACCATACAATAACTGGCACTTTTTCTACTGCATTTTTCAGTTCATCAATTCCCGTACCTACGTTTTTGGCTTTTTCTTTTTCCGGATATATCTGATCTGTTAAGCGTCCCACCAGGATATTTCTTCCATTTGTCATATCCGATGTACAGGTGGTCAGCAAAACCAGATGATCATCTTCCGTTATATTCATATCTCTTTTATATAAAACATTGTTCTCGATTTCCTGCAGATACTCCTGTTTCGCTTCTGGAGTGTCCAGACACACATTGAAAATCGTTTCATTATAGGCATCTACCTGCATCAATGCATAGAATTCGATTCCATGATCTTTTCCGTCAAAGAACAGATTTCCATATGGATGTTCGTTGAAATACTGTTCTTTTGTAAATTCACCGATATCTCCAAACATCATGTGTTTTTCCATATGGTGGCCATATATAATATTATCAAAATCCGAAAAATCCGGCTTATTTGCACAATGTAAAAAGATTGCTCCGCTTAAGGAATAGTTTCCTTCCGCATCTGTATTCATATAAGTATCATCATTGTCCGTCTGCACCAATGGATAATTGATATTTGTGTCATTCACTCGTATCCATCCAATCACATCCGGATTGATTTTCTGTAATTCTTCAAAAGATTTCGTACTCTTTTCAGTAGGAATATATGCTTCATAATTTTTTGCATCTGCAGTCTGATATACCTGATGGGAATCCCACAGCATATAACCGGAGAGAAACATAGCTGCAAGAATCAGTGATAATGCTATAAAATTTACAATATGGTCTAATCCTCTGATAATTCCTTTCAGCACTTTCTTCATCCGAAGCATATGTACAAGTTCCTTTCACCATTTCTGTTTCTTTTATATTTATCAAAACTGATTCATCTGACCAATTTGCTCGCAAAATTAGCAAAAAGGGATGCGGCGGAGCAACGCCGCACACATCCCCTTTCCTGGTTGCTATATTTTATTATTTCTGTAATCTTCTGCGTTTGAATCCTACAAAAGCGATCAGTGCTACACCGCAAAGTGCAATCATCAGAACGTATGGAAGAGTGTTCATGATGATACCAGTTACAGGTACATCGTTGTATGTATTGGTTACATCAACGATATTCTGTTTCTGACCTAATTTCTGACTTCTTACTGCTGTAAGTTCTGTGTTGTATGATGTTTCAGCAACAGAAGTCAGCTTAGTACCATTGATAGTGATTTCAGCACTACCTTTATAGTTTTTAGCTGCAGACTCTTTTACAGTAATTGTTGTTCCTACTGGAACACCAGTGAATTTCATGTTTTTATTTGCTTTCAAATGGAATGTGTATGTTCCGCCCTCAGCAAGTGTAACATCACCTCCATTAGCTTTGATTCCGCCAAGTGTGTTTGCATCTGTTCCTTTCGGGAATGCAAAGGTTGCTGTGAAAGCGAACTCATCGTCAGGAGTTGTTGCTGTACCATTTGCATTAACAATCTTTTTAGACACATTCAAAGAGCCAAACTGATTATAAATCGGATCTGGATTTGTAGGATCTGTACCTGTACCAGCTTCCTGTACATAAGTGTTAGTAAAGTTGAATCTATTAGTATCGGTATTTCCAATATCTACTTTACCAGTTGCTGTCTGACCTGCATCATCTTTCACTTTATTTACAACGATATTAGAAATTTCTGTACCAGTTGCACCATCTGTAACATATACATCCATTGTATACTCAGCCTGTGACATGATCATTTTTTCATGCTCACTGTTTGCTACTATTGGATCTGCTGTCTGTGTCTCTGTTACAGTATACTCATACTTTCCTGCTTCTGGATATGTCGGAAATGTAATCTGACCTCTCTTAGAAATTGTTCCTGTTTCAGTATCGGTAAATGATATCTCCGGCATAGTAACCGCTGAATCTGTTGTAATGATACCAGTTCCTGTCTTGACCTGCTCTGCTGTAAAGCTAAACTTCTCAGCCTTTCCGACCTCTGTGTAGTAGGTCTTAGTAATCCAAGCCTCGGTTGTCTTGCCCTCATCTGCCGCAAATGTTGGCATTGCCATTCCCATCGTCATGGCACCAGCAGCAACAACTGCGAGCACTTTTTTGAACATTTTATTTATGCTCATAATGATTCCTCCCTTGTAAATAATATTGTTTGTTTTTATTTGATTAACGGAGGAGGGGATTAGAGTCCTCTGGTCCGAATAACCGCAATCGCTTTTCCTTTGACGTCTTTAATATTAATACAGCCATAGATTCTGCTGTCTGACGCTTCCGGTCTGTTATCACCCAGTACAAATATCTGACCTTCGCCAACAGTGATTGGAAAGTCAACTCCATTTTGAAACTGTGTGGTGTCAAAATAAATATCCTGTGAAATCTGCGTAGCACCGTTAATCATCAAACCGTCTTTTGTTATATCTACGGTATCACCTGCGACTGCTACGACCCTGCCTGTGGTTGTTCTGCCATCTTTCTTAAATACTGCAATATCACCGGACACAAAACGCTTGTCCAGTCGATAATACATGACCAGATCACCATCTTTTATTGCTGGTTTCATAGATACGTCATTGATTCTCGCCATCCCGTACATAAATGTAAAAACAAGGATGACCGCCAAAATGATAAGAACAATCTTCAATAACAGTTGAAAGATATCTTCTCCCAGTGTCGTTTCCTGTCTGGGAAGCTGTTTCTCATTATTCTGTTCTTTCTCAACCTGTTTCT
>OMGP01002255.1_pt1 | contig 12869 bp, 8 predicted proteins | sample 1646091 | NCBI WGS metagenome assembly OMGP01 (sample SAMN05578580, study PRJEB25193) | human gut metagenome | biome: Human Microbiome; feature: human-associated habitat; material: feces | host: Homo sapiens | place: USA:Birmingham | reverse complement strand
TATGATTCTCCTTCAGAAGAAGAACCAAGAGTTTCATTGGAAGACCAATTTGCTAAGGGAGGTAATTCAGACCCACAAGAGGGTACTAAGAAGAAACAGAGACAGGACGATAAGAATCAATCCGCTCGTAGATCAAGAGATAAAAATAACCCGGCTCCTTCACGAGGAGATCAAAATACTAAATCAAGATGAGTAAACCGATTACTAAAAAGAACAGAGAACATTTGGATTCTTTAGTGATAGGTAGTGGTCATACTATAATGGCTGGGTATATCCCAACATCCATAGAACCACAAACCTTCTCGGAGAATTTTTATAAATGGGCTCAAACTTCTAAGGAGTCAGTCAGTCAATTTGGTTTTTGGGGAGGAGAAATAGATTATAATACCTATTATCCTGACTTGAAGCCAGAAGAACTTACTCCTAAAGATGAGGAGTTTATTGAACCAATGTTCAGATTATTATCTGCAACTATTGTGTCTAAGAACTGGAATCCTACCGATTTTAGTCAAAATGGAGTATTAAAAGCTTCTATGAGAATGCTCTTAGGACAAACAGTAAACTGTGACCATGAGACTAATATTGGTAATGCTATTGGAGCTGTATCACAAGTTATCTGGCAAGATGAATACAAGGATGGTTCTTTTGTTATTCCTGCAGGTATTAATGGTATATTAAAGATTGATGGTAAAGCAAATCCGAGAATTGCTAGAGGCATTCTTATGGATCCTCCATCTATCCATTCTAACTCAGTAACAGTACAGTTTAAGTGGGATAGGTCTCACCCAAATATGGAAGATAACGAATTCTACCAGAAACTGGGTACCTATGATTCTAAGGGAGTTATGGTACGAAGAATAGTTACTGAAGTAGTAAGATACTTAGAAACCTCTTTGGTATCTCATGGAGCTGATGCTTTTGCTCAGAAGATTGGGGATGATGGTAAAATCATTAATCCCAATTTTGCCAAGAGAACTTGGGCTTCATACGAAGAATATAGAGATGATAAGTCTAAACAGTATTTCTTCTATGATACGAAAACTGATCTAGCTTTGTTCAGTGAAAATAACGATACTTCCCAATCTTATGATGATAACCAAGGAAATCAAAATCCTAATAATAAAGATATGAATGAACTACAAAAATTTTTAGAAAGAATCTTTGGTAAAGATTGCCTTACTCTTGCCGAAGGTACAGAGATGAACGAGGAAACTGCATTTGCAGCCATTCAGGAATTGGTTAATTCTCGTAACACTCTTCAGACTACTGTGAATAACTTAACTACAGAAAAAACTTCTCTTACAGAACAGGTTACTAATCTGAATGCAGAAGTTGCAAATCTGAAAGAAATGGCTCAGGTAGGTAAAAACCACATTGCATCTCTCCGTGAAAATGCTGTTGCAACCTATAAAAAACTTATGGGTGACAAAGCTGATGAAACTATCGTTACAATGTTGAATGCCGAAACTACCGGCATGGTAACTTTGATCTCTCTTACTAAAGATTACCAAGCTCGATTGGAAGAAAAATTCCCAATGACCTGTGCTAAATGCGGTTCTCATGATGTAAGCCGTGCTTCTTCTGCAGCTGAGCCAGAAGATAAATCTGATAACAAAGCTACTGCTCAGAATTCCGAAAAGAGTACTGAAGAGATTCTGAAAGGTATCTATTCAAACAAATTAAAATAATCTCTAAAATAAGAAGAATATGAATACACATCCTACTACTAAGCTGGTAAATCAGGATCAACCGATGACTCTGTTTGGTGAAAAAACTCCCAGAGCGGTGATCTATAAGAGCGAATCTAACAAGTTGCATCAGGCTTTCTGTGTAAAAGAAAACAAAGTTATTCATCAGGGTATGCCGGTAGCTTTGGATACCGATGGTAATATCGAACCTTATATCCCGGGTGGAGATGGCAGCCAGGTTTATCTGGGTATAGCTGTAACTGACAACATTAACCCTGCTTATCAGGCTCAAAGAAATTTCCCCGTAGAAGTAACTGTAGCTGTAGAAGCTTTCATGGTTGTAAACTGGGTAGCTAAAGAGGCTATGGAATGTGGTTATGTAAAACCCACAGATACCCTGTTGATTGACCGTTTCATCACTGCTGAAACTTCAGCCGATGAAACAAAATTCATTAGCATCGTACCGGCTGATGAAGCTAATGATATTATTCAAGTATTGGTACGCTAATCATTAACTGAACATTAAAAGAACAATGAATACAGAATTTGCACAATTGAAAATGGAAGACCTTAGAAAGGAACTTCCAGAAATGGTAAGAAGTTTGGAAGCATACCGTCAGGGTTCCAACAACACATTGCCTATTGAAGTTACTCTGGAAGAACTGGTACAGGGTAAATACGGTGTATCACAGGATGCCTTCTTTGAAAAGTTGGGCATTAATCCGAAGATTGATACAATGCAGAACATCTTCACTATGCCGCAACAGAATATCCGTTGGATTGTACCGGAAATCATCCGTGCTGCTATTACAACTGGTATGCGTCAGGCACCTTTCTACCCGAACATCATTGCTTCAGACCAATCAATTAATGGTTTGCAGGTAACTATGCCGATGGTAAATATGTCGGATGCTGCTCCCGCTAAGGTAAATGAAGCAGAAACAATTCCTTTGGGAGATGTAAGCTTCGGACAGAAATCAGTTTCTCTGTTCAAAATCGGTAAAGGATTTAAACTTACTGACGAAGTTAAGAACTACGTTTCAATCGATGTATTGGGAATCTATCTCCGTGACTTTGGTATTCAGTTGGGTTATGCTATGGATACTTTGGCAATGGATGTTTTGATGAACGGTAACAAAGCTGATGGTTCTGAATCTGCTCCGGTTATTGGTGTATATGAAACAACCAACGGTATTACTTATAAAGACTTGTTGCATATCTGGGTTCGTGCTGCTCGTATGGGCCGTAACTTTACTACTATGATTGGTGGTGAAGACCAGGCTATCGAGATGTTGAACTTGCCTGAATTTAAAGAACGTCACTCAGGAACTACAGAAGCTACACTGAATATCAAGTCTCCGGTTCCCAACAAGGCTGATTTCTATATTCACCCGGGAACTCCTGACCAGCAGTTGTTGATGGTAGATACCAGTGCTGCCTTGATTAAGCTTACTGCTAAACAGTTGATGCTTGAATCAGAAAGAATCGTATCTAATCAGACTGAAGCTGTATATGCTTCTCTGACTACAGGTTTCTCTAAGATGTACCAGGATGCTGTTCTTCTGTTGGCAGCTAACAAGAGATTCTCTGAAGCTGGATTCCCGAGCTTCATGAACATTGACCCATACCTATTGGTTAACTTAGAATAATATCCGGGATTTCTTCATTGTATTTTTGTCTAATTTCTCCCCGAACAGTTTCAATCCATTCTGTTCGGGGTTTTATATTATAACCTAAAATAAAAGATTATGGCTACTACTTATATTGTAACAGTTGGAACTAATGCCTACAGTTTTAACGACCAGGTAACAGGTATTTCAATTGCAAAAGGCGAAGAGAGAGAACTTACTGCCCGTCAGTACAGAACAAAACGTATTCAGAAAGCTTTAGTTTCTGGCCACTTGGTTTTAGTTCCGGATAAGAACAAAACTGCCAAGTATACTGCTGAGGATATCGAAAAGCTTGACAAGAAGCTAGCTGCTCAGTTTGCAAAGGGTATGGAAATCAGTAAGATTGCCAAAGCTTATTCACTTGAAGAAGCTAAGCTGATTGCTAAGAAACATGAAATCGAAGCTGATCCGAAAGATACCGTAAAAGATATCCTTGAAGTTTTACTTGAAGATTTCGAAGAAAACAAAGAATAAACAAACCCGAATATAAATGAAAAAGAATCTAGACTTCACATATGTAACATCAGGTCTGGAAGTTTCATTTAGAGTATTAACCAAAGTCCCGGCCAAATCTATTTTTGACTGGGACTTTGGCGATGATAAGGGAGAGGTTTTCAATGGTGGAAGACATCAATCTTACTCTTATGAGAAGTCTGGATTTTATGATGTAACACTACATGTCACTAATTCTGATGGATTAGATTTGACTTGTACTCGAACCGTAGTTGTATGTAATTATGGGCATACTACTCTTCAGGATACCATCTACAATTTAATAGATAGGTATATTCCCAAAGAATTGCATGAGAGTATGACCATAGAAGATAAAACTGCATACATCACTAAATGGCAATTATATATCTTCCCACTAGTAAATCATACTATACCACCAGATAAATATAATGATGAATTATGGTATGAGGGACTAGAAAACCAATTAATTATGGAATTGGCAGTATGGGATTATCTCAATATACAAATACAAAATATACTGTTGGTTGCAGGAAATAGTTTTAGAGAAATTATCTCCACTGAATCTCATGGACCAGACCAAGATGGTGATTCACCTGGAGAACATGCTAGAGGAGATAGGATAAAACAAATTACTACGGGTCCTACTGAGGTACAGTATTATGATAAGATATCCGAAAGTATATCTAGCTTATGGAGTACTTATTCAAAGATGATTCAACCTGGAGGGTATATGGATGAACTAAGAAAGAATCTATGTATGCTGGCATCTAGGTTAGAGATATACTTACCATTCTGTGATCAAATTGAACGGTTAGTAGTACCAAAAGTAGTAAATCATCGAAAACCAACTCCTTTGGGAGGACCTAATCCAACAGCCCCCCTCAATAAAGCAAGTAAACCTTCGTTAACCATAATAGATAAGAAATCATGACAAAAGAACCTTGGAGAATGGTTAAGAACCATTCTTGGAATAGGTATAAAAAGATTATCACTGATTTCTTAGATTGGGATGCTGGAAGACAAACAATTACTTGGGCTAAACATGTTAATCAATATCTAAATCATGCTGAGGATGATAGCCCAAGATATTATAATATTCCCATAGAAGCTTTATGCTACTACAATGCTTTTAGGAACTGGCCAATAAATAAAGCCACAGTTTCTGGAGAATTAGATGATGAGAACCTTTCTATACTTATTTCAAAGAATTACATAGAACAAATCGGATATCTCAATCAAGAAGGTTATTGGAACTTTAACTGGTCTGAGGATAGATTTGTTATCAATGGGATAGTATATAAACCCTCTGGAGATACTCAAGTATCTCAGGCTAAAGATGAAGCTTTGGTATTCTTGGTAATCCTCAAAAGGGATAGAGATACTAAAATCAAATTCGTAGAACAAAATCCATAAAGATATGAAAATGTTAATGTTACGTTTCACCAAGCTTAACAATGTAGAAGGCGATTGGTGGGACAGTAATCTTATAATCTTGAATGGACCTTCTGGAGTTCACATAGAAATGCATGGTACTGGTAATTCGGCTACTACCATGCAATCTATGACTGGTATGAAGTTCGTATCAAATTACCAAGATTACTTTGGAGAGGTATGGGATAAAGATATACCTCATATAGGCTTTGGCCAAGTTATTAAGTTCAGAGTTAGGAAATTACCCGATTATGCCGTAGTAGTTGGGGATATAGAGGATGGAGGAGATGTTGACCCAGATAATCCAGATGATATCCCAAATGCTTTTGCTGGTAAAGAAAAAGAATACTTCCGTGGTAATAACTCAGAACTGTTATTGGGAAAGAATAAAGTAACACCTTAAAATATATACATATGTACGTTAGTAAATACTACACTTGCGAAGAGATTGACCAACGGCTATTACAGGGTTATTATGATGACTCTTTGGCTCATGGTTTTGTTGGAACTCTTAAAGAGTTCTGGGCATTCTTCTTATCAATTGCAAACAAGGTAGATAAGAAAGAAGGTTGGGATTTGTCAGAAAATAACTTCTCTGATGAATTGCTAGAAAAACTGAATGGAATTGAGGAACATGCTAACTACGTTACTAAAGTTTCTCAACTAGAAAACGATTTGAAATATCAGACTCAAGAACAAGTTGAGAAATATATACATGACTTAGTAGATGGTGCTGATGATGCTTTGGATACATTAAAGGAATTGGCTGAAGCATTAAACAATGACCCAAACTTTGCTACCAATATCACTAACCGATTAACTGAATTACGTACTCAATTAGAAGCTGAGGTAACTAGAGCTAAGAACCGTGAAAACGAATTAGCTTCTCAGATTAAGATTGTGAACGATAACTTGGTTAACTCGGTTAATACGTTGAATGCAACTATCATTAAAGTAGTACAAGATATTACTAGGATGATAGAAGCAATCAATGCTCGTATTCAAAAGGTAGAAGACCGGGTTGGTGATTTGGAAGTAGAAACTGACAATAACTTAACTGAAGCTAAAGAATATGCTAAGGAATTGGTAGATAAGGAAGCTGCTGAACGTAGAGCTGCTGATGAGAAACTGACCGAGGCTGTTCATCAAGTACAGTTAGACCATACTAGGGATATTGCCGACTTAAATAATAAGATTCTAACCGAGGCTTCAGAAAGAGCAAATGCAGATGTAGCATTAGAATCTAAACTGAACACCGAAATCAGTGATCGTAAAACTGCAGACCAAGAACTTGAATCCAAGATTAATGCTGAAGCTGCAGCTCGTACTGCTCAGGATGAAGTATTACACCAACAGATTGTAAAGGAAACTTCTGACCGTCAGAATGCAGATAATGGTTTACAGCAGAACATTACTCAAGAAGCTCAGAACCGTCAGAATGCAGATACTGTACTTCAGAACAATATTGATAACGAGAAAGAAACTCGAATTGCTCAAGATGAAATCCTTGACCATAAGATTGAGGATTTGAAAACTCAGGCCGGTACAGATAAAACCGAATTGCTTGAAAAACTAGAGCAAGAAAAACAAGAACGTATTGCTGCCGATAAAGACTTAGATAATCGTAAGGTAGATAAAAGAGAAGGTTATTCTCTTACTAAAAACGACTTTACCGATATTCTCAAGGCTAAGTTGGATGGCATTGAAGAACATGCTAATTATATCACAAAAGTATCTCAGCTTATCAATGATGCTGGTTATCAAACTGAAGCAGATCTTCAGGCAGCTATTGAAAAGATTATTGGGGAAGCTCCAGAGGTTCTTGATACTTTGAAGGAGATTGCAGATGCTTTGGGTAATGACCCAAACTTTGCAACTACAATTACCAAGAAATTGGCAGCTATTACCGAACAATTGAATCAGGAAATTACTAATCGTACAGAGGCTGATGCCCAGGTACAGGCTAATGTAGATAAGGAAGTTTCTGACCGTAAGGAAGCTGATACTGCTCTTGAGGCTAAGTTGAAAGAATACGTTGATAACGAAGTAGATAAAATTACTGGTAACACTGACGGTATTCAAGCTAGTCTGAATAAGGAAATCCAAGATAGAAAAGATGCCGATGCTGCATTACAAGCTGCTATCACTAAGGAAGAAACGGATCGTAAGGCTGCTGATGCTGCATTAGATACTCGAGTAACTGCTAATGCTACCAAGATACAAGAATTGGCTTTATCTATTCAGGATGCGGTAAATACCGTTAAAAATGAACTTCAGGCTAAGATAGATGCTTTGCAAACAGAAGTAAATGCTAACAAGGCAAATATCCAACGTAATACTGATAGATTAAATGACCAGATTACTAAGGAAGCTGAAGATTATGCTGAATTAAAAGGCATGATTAATGCAGAAGCTGAAGCAAGAGCCAATGCTGATACTAATCTTAAGTCTCAGGTAGATAAGGTAAATATCGACTTGAACACTGAGGTTTCAAAGAGAGAAGCTGGTGATACTGTTTTACAGCAGAATATCGATAAGGAGATCTCTGATAGAACTTCAGCAGATACTTTATTAGATAATAAGTTCACTGGCTTGATAAATACTGAATCTACTGCCCGGGCAAATGAAGATGAAAAGATTAATGCTCGTATAGACCAAGAGATAAAAGATCGTAAGGCAGGAGATGATGCTTTAAGTGCTCGGATTGATACTCTTAATAGTGGAGTAACCGGTTCTTTAGATGAGCTCAGGGAGAAAGTAACCAATAACACTTCTGCTATTCAAACCGAAGTAGAAAGAGCTAAGGCTGCTGAACAAGCTCTTAAGGATTCTCTGACTACAGCTATGGAAAATCACGAAGATGATTTGGTAGCTATATCTAAAGATATCAATGATGAGGCTCAAAGTAGACTACAAGAAGATACCAAGCTTCAGAATAATATTGATACCGAAACCCTTAATCGTACTCAGGCAGACACTCTATTAGAGAATAAGATTACTCAGGAAGTATCAGATAGAGTTCAGGCTGTTGAAAACTTGAATGACCGAAAGGTTGATAAAGTAGATGGCAAAGAGCTTTCTTCAAATGACTTTACCGACTTATTAAAAGCTAAGTTAGATAATATCCAGGAATTTGCTAACTACATTACTAAGGTATCTCAGTTGGAAAACGATTCTAACTATCAGAATGCCGAACAAGTAGAAGCTGCAATCCAAAAGGTTATTGGTTCTGCTCCTGGAGTATTAGATACACTAGAAGAGATTGCAAAAGCATTGGGAGATGATCCTAACTTTGCAACTACAATTACTAATAAGCTGACTGAACTTAAGGGTATTATAGATAAGGAAATCTCCGATAGAACTGCAGCTGATGAACAAGTTACCCAGAAGTTTACCGAATTAAGCACTACTCTTAATGCTACAGTAAGTGAACTGAGAACTTTCGTAACAGAAACTCGTTCTGAATTATTAACTAAGACCCAGGCTCAAGATGAGTTAATTGCCAAGAATACTGCTAATATTCAACGTAACCTAGAATTAATTCAGGGATTACAAAGTAATCAGAATACTGGTTATCTTGAAATCAAGGAACTATTGAATACGGAAATTGAGGCTAGAAAGGCTGAGGATATTCGTATTGAAGCTAAAGTAGACAAGAATACTCAGGACCTTACTACAGAACGTAATGAGCGTATTGCTGCCGATAAAGTTCTCCAGGATAATATTGATGCTGAAGAGGCTGCAAGAATTGCTGCTGATAATGCTCTGGGTAAACGTATAGATAAAGAAATCGAAGATAGAAAAGCAGCTGATACCGCACTTGAGAATAAATTTAATGGTATCACTAACGGCTTAGATGAACGTCTTCAGAAAGAAGAAGCTACTTCAAATGCTTTACCCTTAACTATGGTTACGGAAATTGATCCGAACTTGGTTATCAATGGTACTTCTGCTGAAGTAAACTTTAAGAGTTCTGTAAAAGGAGAAGGTAATCTCTATGGAGAACCTATGCCTCGTAAGTTTGCTATCCCTGCTTCTACAGATGCTAAAGCAGGTCTTCAGTCGGCAGCCGATAAGAAGAGAGGGAATTCTATGCCTAATGATTATATCACTGGAGCTAGTTATACTCCTAAGGCTGATGTAGTTACTACTAATATAAGTAGAAGTACATATAACTCCGATGAAGGTATACAGAAATCTAATGATTTCACTGTAGATATCCCCGCTTCTACTGCTGAGAAAGCCGGTGTACAAACTGCAGCAGATAAGAAGTTATTTAACTCTATTCCTCAGACTGTAGTAGTTGGAGAAGGAGCAACTTCAGATGCTAATAAAGTTACAGTATCAGTAAACCGAAAAACTGTAAACGAAGGTATATATAAAGATGATAATACCACTTTTAATTTACCAGTAGCCTCAACTACTAAAGCTGGTACTATGACTGCTGCTGATAAGGTTAAGTTGGATGAAACTTTACCCCAGCAGATTGCTAAGGAAATCCAAGACAGAAAAGATGCCATTGAAGCCTTGAAGAATTCTTCCGAAGCTTCCCTTGCTCAAGAAATCAAGGATAGAAAAGCAGCTGACCAGGCATTGGACACTAAATTTACTCAGGCTATCAAAGAAGAGGCAGATGCTCGTGCTGAATACGATCAGGTTCAGATGCAAAAGATTCAGGAAGAAGAAGAAGCCAGAGCTGCTGCAGATACCGCACTTGAAAATAAGTTACAAACCAACATCAATAACTTAGAAAAGAAGCATGATGATTTCGTAGCAACTAAGGGTAATGCTAATGGATTGGCTTCTTTGGATGGTAATGGCTTAGTACCTTCTAGTCAATTGCCTTCTTATGTTGATGATGTTATCGAAGTTTATGCTACTTATGATGTCAGTGAAACTGGAAAGCTGAGCAATATTAAATTATATTCTGACCCAGATCATGCTAATCCTATTACTGGAGAATCAGGTAAGATATATTTGAATATTACCCAGGATGAACCATCTTATCAATTCCGTTGGTCAGGTACTCAGTTTGTAGATAGTAATACTTCTTCACTGATACTTGGAGAAGTTACTGGTACTGCTTATGATGGAGGTAAGGGTAAAGCTTTAGCTGATTGGAGAAAATCTCTGAGTGATAATCTAAAGTTTTATTCTCATATTCAGGATGACAGAGCTTGGACTAGAAATGCTACCGAAGTTAGATTAAATTTCGATTGTTCAGATTTTGGTAATACTGCAAGTGTAAATACTTATAATCAACCTATCCCAGCTGCTACCAAAGACTTAGCAGGTGTACAAACTGCAGCCGATAAGAAACTGTTTGATTCTATCCCGGGTACTATTATAATTTCTGGTAAAGGAGTAGTTCAGAATACGGATAAAGTTTGGGTACAGATTAGTAAATCTACTAAAGCTGATGGAGTATATGGTGAAGCTACTACACAGACATTAGAAATTTTAGCTGCTAATGCTAATCGAGCTGGAGTATTGACTCGGGAGATGTTCAATAAACTTAACTCTGGTCTGAATGGAGATATTACCAATGCTTTGAATGAAGCTAAGGCTTATACTGATGCTGCTAAAACTGCATTAGAGAAATTAATCCAGGATTCTGACAAAGTAATCAAGGAAAGCTTAGATGCTCATATTGGCAATAAGAGTAACCCTCACAATGTAACCAAAGCTCAGATAGGTTTAGGTAATGTACAGAACTTAGCTCCAGCAGATATGCCAGTATCTGCTGCTCAAGCTACTGCTATTGCAGATGCTAAGGCTGCAGGTACAAAAGCTCAGACCGACTTAAATGCCCATGCAAACAGAAGAGATAATCCTCATAATGTAACTAGAGCTCAATTAGGATTGGCTACTACAGACCAAGTAGTATTTGCTAAAACTACTGCAGCTTCTGGTTTCTGGAAGGAATCAGATGGTAGATTAAAATCTCAAGTAGAGAATTTGAATCATACTCTGGACCAAATCTGTAATATACCTACAGTTCACTTCAAGATGAATGGTAAATACCAAGTGGGAACTATTGCTCAGAGCTTAGAGGAAATTGAACCTCTGTTGGTATCAGAGAATACTATACCTGCTTCTCAAGTACCTAACCAATCTAGATTCGAAACTTTCGTCGGAGAAGATGGTCAGGAATATGTAAAGGTAAAAGTGGTAGAGTATGAAATGCTCAGTGTCATGGCTCTCGAAGGAGTTAAGTTATTGAGAAAAGAATTCGAAGACTTTAAGAAACAATTAAACAATAAGTAATATGGCAGAAATAGCAACTTGGAGTGCTATTCTGAATAAGACCGGCCTTGGTAAGACCTCTAATGAGTGCCCTACCAAGGCTGAGTTGTTAGCACTCAATAATGGTAAGGACTCCAATGTTGACAAGGTTATTGTAATTAGTAATGCTGCTAGTTACGGTAACAATGAATGTGTCAAGTTAGAGGATATCAATGCCGAGCAATGGATTTATACATTCCAGTGGGATCAGAATGGTAATCCTTCTTTTAATGCTCCAGCTACTGGAGGTACATACCCCTTTGGTTCATATGCTTCTAATCGAGTTAAGCAAGTAAACGGTGTTAATACTACTATCTCTCAAAGTTTGGCGAATGATATCACTAAATCTTCGGAAGGTTCTTGGTATACTACAGATTACGACGGTAATAAAGGTAGAATAGTACCCAACAATACATCTACTAATAGTAAATCAATCACTGTAACTTGGACTCAGAAGTATTCAGGTAAAACCATACAGGCAACTTTTACCCAGGCAGCAGGTAGAAAAGTTTATTCTTCATGGAGTTATAACTGTAGAGTAGATAAAACTTCTTTCAGTTACAGTGGAGGTCAATCTAATGTAACTGCTAAGAGTGCAAGTAGAACTTATACTTGGAATGGTCAAGGTAGTAGTTATACAGAATCAGAAACTGCTACCGTAAGAGTTTCTAGTCCGGCTTCTATTAGTGGTAATAGTATTTCTATCCCAAGTAATAGTGGTTCTGCTAGAAATTTTACGGTTACTTTCGATTTCCCAACTGCTACAGACCAGACTATCTCAATTTCTCAGGAAGGAGGTCAAGTAACCTATGTAGATCACCTATCTATAGACCCAACTACTAAAAATGTACCTGGAACTGGTTCAGGATTTAGGTTGACAGTAAATGCCAATTATGATAAATATATAAACGGAACTTATGTAGAAAACATTAGAACTACTTATACTTCAGCTGAAGTAGTTGAGGGAACTTCATCTGATATTACCATCTCTGGTAAAACTTCTAGTGGATGTAGTATTAGTGTAGCACCAAACCCTAACTCATCACCTAGAACTTTTAAGATTAAGTTTACTTACGATACGGCAACTCCTGTATATTTAACCATTACACAGAATTCGGCTGAGATAACTTATCCTAGTAGCGGTATAGTATTTGAACATAGTACTCAACAGAATAGTGGTTATAAAACTAGTACTTTATCCATTGGTACTGTTGAAGGTAAAGGAGGTAATATTTCTTTTTATATAAAAAGCTATAGGTCTAGATATGTTAACGGTTCTTTAAGTTCTACCGAAGCTATTAAACCTACTCTTATTTTGCCA
>OMGP01002219.1_pt1 | contig 13112 bp, 13 predicted proteins | sample 1646091 | NCBI WGS metagenome assembly OMGP01 (sample SAMN05578580, study PRJEB25193) | human gut metagenome | biome: Human Microbiome; feature: human-associated habitat; material: feces | host: Homo sapiens | place: USA:Birmingham | reverse complement strand
GTTTGTTAAGTGAATTGTATTTGAGTAACAAAGTTTCGTCAGTATGTAAACATAGCCGAAATTTATAGTATAAAATAAACAAACAGCACAAATCTTTTAAGACACTTTTACAACAACTTGATAGTTTTTTGTAACTTTACCGCTTAATTGACCCATGATTTAGAGAAATGTATTTCTCCCCCGTCCCTTCTGTACACTTCAAAATATTCTCTATCATTTTTTGTGGTTTTAAATATAATAAAAAACGGTTGTTAAAACGCAATAAAGAAACTTCAAAAGCCAAACTGCTTTTAAGCAAACTGCCATTTTTGTCTAGAGTTTGGACAGGATGCGGGTTTTGTCTATTTTCCTTTTGCAAAAACGGCGGTATAGTAGCAACGATGAATGGTATGACATGCCGTGAAAGGGGAAAACCAAGATGAAGATTCCTGACAGTTTGAAGCGCTACGGCCTGGCCAAGGTGTATGATTATCTGGACAAGGACCCGATGAACAACATGGGCAAGGTCATGGATCTGGTCAACAAGTTTGCCGGCGACACCCTGTCCCTCCAGCGGGAGGCATTTGATAAGGTAATTAACGACAAAGACTCCTGTTGGCACCAGCTCATTGAGAAGGTCTGGACCCAGACCGACCCCAGTGTGCTCAAGACGATATTCAACAACTTCTTTGTCAATGCAAACCTGGTGGGCTGGCCCAAGCAGGAGGAACTGCGCAAGAAGTACGGCTGCAACATTCCCTGGGCCATCCTGCTGGACCCCACCTCCGCCTGTAATCTGCATTGCACCGGCTGTTGGGCGGCGGAGTACGGCAACAAGCTCAACCTGACCTTTGATGAGATTGACTCCATCATTACTCAGGGCAAGGAGCTGGGCATCTACCTGTACATCTACACCGGCGGCGAGCCGCTGGTGCGTAAGAAGGATCTGATCGCCCTGTGCGAGAAGCACAGCGATGCGGCCTTCCTCTCCTTTACCAACGCCACCCTGATCGACGAGGAGTTCTGCCAGGACATGCTGCGTGTGGGCAACTTTATCCCCGCCATCAGTCTGGAGGGCTTCGAGGAGGCCAACGACTCCCGCCGCGGAGAGGGTGTGTACGACAAGGTCACCCACGCCATGGCCCTGCTGAAGCAGCACCACCTGCCCTTCGGCATCTCCGCCTGCTACACCAGCGTCAACTACAAGGACATCACCAGCGAGAAGTTTTACGATCTGATCATGGATCTGGGCGCTTACTTCGTGTGGTTCTTCCACTACATGCCCGTGGGCAACGACGCCGCCCCCGAGCTGATGCCCAACCCCGAGCAGCGGGCCGAGGTCTACCGCCGCATCCGCGCCATGCGGGAGACCAAGGGCATCTTTGCCATGGACTTCCAGAACGACGCCGAGTATGTGGGCGGGTGCATCGCCGGCGGCCGCCGCTACCTGCACATCAACGCCAACGGCGACGTGGACCCCTGCGTGTTCATCCACTATTCCGACTCCAACATCCGGGAGAAGAGCCTGCTGGAGTGCCTGCAATCCCCCATGTTCATGGCCTACCATGACAACCAGCCCTTCAACGAGAACATGCTCCGCCCCTGCCCCATGCTGGAAAACCCGGAGTTCATTGAGAAGATGGTTCACGAGACGGGCGCCCACTCCACCGATCCTCAGTCTCCCGAGAGCGTGGAGCATCTGACGGCCAAGACCCACCCCTATGCCGACAACTGGACTCCCATGGCCGACAAGCTGTGGTCCGAGTCCCATCCCGGCTGCGCCGGGTGCGCAGGCTGTGGCAGCACCGGCTGCGGCCAGTAATAACGGTCACAAAAAAGCGCGTGTACGTAGTTTTCGTACACGCGCTTTAGCCTGTCGAAAAAGTCTTTTCGACAGGCTGAGGGACTTTTTGAAACTTGAAAAAAGTTGAAAAAATGGCCCGCCGGTCTCCCGGCGGGCCGCTGTCTTATTCGGTGGTATAATTGTCGAAATAGCCCTGAATGTAGACGATGGGGGTACCCTTGTCGCCAGAGCCGGAGGTCAGGTCGCACAGGGAGCCGATCAGGTCGGTCAGGCGGCGGGGCGTGGTGCCCTGGGCGGCCATTTTGCCCACCAGGGAGCCGTCCTTCTTTTTGATCTCGCCTTTGATGGCATCCCGCAGCGCCTCGCCGGACAGGGCGGCAAAGTCGTTGTCCGCCAGATACTTGAGCTTGAGCTCGTTGGGGGTGCCCTCCAGGCCGGCGGTGTAGGCGGGAGAGACCACCGGATCAGCCAGCTCCCAGATCTTGCCCACGGGGTCCTTGAAGGCGCCGTCGCCGTAGACCATGACCTCCACGTGCTTGCCGCTCTCCTTCAGGATGCGGGCCTGAATGGCCTCCACCAGATCCTGGCACTCCCGGGGAAAGAGCTTCACCTTGTCCTCGGTGGACTTGTTGGAGCCCAGCAATCCGTACTTGGCGTTGTAGCCGCTGCCGTCGATGGAGGCAGTCATGATCTCGTCCAGGCAGAAGACCTTCTCCGCCCCGGCGGCCAGCAGGCGGCGCTTGGTGCGGGCGCGGGTGTGGATGTCACAGGCCAGCACGTTCTTGGTGTAGGGCAGGATGGCCCGGGGGTCATTGGCGAAGATGACCTCCACCTCCGCGCCGCTCTCCCGGATCAGGTTGGAATAGTAGTCCACATAGTCCACGCCCGTGAAGGGGTGGACGGTGTAGCCGAACAGCTCCCGGTAACGCTCCAGGGTGAGGACATCCTTATAGGGGTCCACCCCCTTCTCGTCCATCGCATCCACATCGATGAGGTGATTGCCCACCTCGTCGGAGGGGTAGGACAGCATCAGGACGACCTTTCTGGCCCCCTTGGCGATGCCCCGCAGGCAGATGGCAAAGCGATTGCGGCTGAGGATGGGGAACAGGACACCCACGGTCTCCCCGCCCAGCTTGGCGCGCACGTCGGCGGCGATATCGTCCACCGAGGCGTAGTTCCCCTGGGCGCGGGCGACAATGGCCTCGGTCATGGCAATCACGTCCCGGTCGCGGATGGTGAGCGCTCCGTCCTTGACAGTCTCCAGGACGGAATTGGTGACGATCTCCACCAGGTCGTCCCCACTTCGGATGATGGGAGCACGAATTCCCATGGATACGGTGCCGACCATGCGGCTCATGCAACAACACTCCTATTATCTTTCATTTCGGTGCGGCACTTCCGCCGCAACGGATGTATTATACTATAAAGGAGACAGCTTGTAAAACAAAAATTTTGCAAGCCGTCCCTTTTTTGGCTCACACCCCGTCTCCCTGCTCCGCCGGGAAATGCTCCCCCACCCATTGGCGGACGCACTCCAAAAAGCGGGCAGTTAACGGCGAAGGGGAACGGCCGCGGCGTATCGCCAGGGCGATACGCCGGTAGTGTCTCCGCTCCAGCGGGATGGCGGCGAAGGCGTAGCTGGAGGCGCGCAGCACCAGCTCCGGACGGATACTCACCCCAAGCCCCTGTTCCACCATGGCCAATGCGGCAAAGTCATCATTGACGGTGTAACGGAGATTGGGCCGGAATCCCTCCTCCTGGAAAATGAGTCCGATCTCCAAATCCCGCTCCTCCGGTGTGTTGATATAGGGATCCTCCCGGAACCGCTCCATGGGATAGTAAGGGGCCTTTGCCAAAGGGTGATCCAGGGGAAGTACCGCCATCAGCTCGTCCCGAAAAAGGGGGTAGGTTTCCAGCCCCGGCCCCGCGGGCAGTCCCAAAAAGCCGCAGTCTGCCTGACCCTGCCGCAGCAGATCCTCCACCTCCGCGAACTCCCAGTTGCTTACCAGGTCAAACTGAATACCCGGGTAGCGGCCGAGGAACTCCTTCATGATAGCGGGCAGCCAGTGGATGGACACGCTGGCGAAGGTGGCCACCCGCAGGGTTCCCCGGGTCAGGCCGTGGAGCTCCGCCACCTGCTCCTCCAGCTCCCTGCCCGCATTGCACACCGCCTGAACATAGGGCAGCAGCGCCGCCCCGCTGCTGCTGAGCACCACCCCCGTCCGGCTGCGGGTAAGAAGCTCCATGTCCCACTCCCGCTCCAGATCGGCAATCACGCGGCTCACCGCCGACTGGGTATACCCCAGCGCCTCCGCCGCACGGGTGATGCTCCCCAGCTCCACAGTTTTCAGCAGAATTTGATACTTGTTAAGATTCACAATTACCATTCCATTTCCGCATATTCAGCATGAAAAAGATTCGCTTGTCTCATATCTTATATTATTGTATACTGAAACCGTAAGGAAGGCAAGAGCTTGTGATAGAAAGGAGTTATCACAATGAAAAAGACGATTTGGACCACCGACCACCGTACGCTGGAGCATTACAGGGAGATGAGCAGCATGCCCTTCTCTGTTGATCTTATGCGTGCTTACTGGCAGGGCAGCCCCTGGCGGGCCCTCCGAGTGCTGTTTCCCAGGGGTTGACACCTTGTCCTGCAAGGGTTTCACCATATAACACGCCTCATGGAGCGGCGGGCATGCCTCCCTCCTTGATCTGCACAAGGATTTGTCCCCCTCCAGCCACAGAAGGCCCCCCGCCCGGCGGGGGGCCTTCTGTGCGTTTCAAGCGCCGGTTAAACAATCATCGTACGTTCCTTGGAACTATTTTGCGTGTAACCATCCTTGTTTTCCCCTCTACAATGGAAATACTATGCCTCACAGGGCAAAAATGCTCTGAAAACCGCAAAAGAGGTGTGTCTTATGAAGAAGGCTCATGGAACGAGCAAACAGCTTCCTGCGCTGGACGAGCGCAGCGATGGAATTCTGGAAAACAGGGGCTGGTCCGCCGAGGCCAAGCGCCGCTTCTGGCCCAAGCACTCTTGGAAGGCACTCATGGACTGTTATCGCCACAGCCGCTGAGCTGGTGTGCACAAGGAAAGCCTCCGGCACAGCCGGAGGCTTTCCTTTGCCTTTCCGCACAGAGGGACGGTCTCAGCTCCCGGCCCGCCGGCAGATCTCATGGCGCTTGGGGCCGGTGGAGACGATGGTGATGGGGGCCTCGATGTGCTTTTCAATGAAGTCCACATAGTCCCGGGCGGCCTTGGGCAGCTTACCGTAGTCGGTGACGCCCCGGATGTCGCACTTCCAGCCCGGCAGGGTTTCATACACCGGCTTGGCCCGGTCCAGCAGAGCGGGCACAGGGAAGTCGGTGGTCACCTTGCCGTCGATCTCATAGCCGGTGCACACCTTGATCTCGTCGAGGTAGCCCAGGCAGTCGATGGCGGTGAGCGCCACCTGTGTCGCCCCCTGCACCATGCAGCCGTATTTTGTGGCAACGGCATCGAACCAGCCCACCCGGCGGGGCCGGCCGGTGGTGGCGCCGAACTCACCGGCGTCGCCGCCCCGGCGTCTCAGTTCGTCGGCCTCCGCGCCGAACAGCTCGCTGACGAAGGCGCCGGCGCCCACGGCGGAGGAGTATGCCTTAGTGACCGTGATGATATCGGTAAGGGCCGTGGGAGGCACCGCGCCGCCCACGGTGCCGAAGCCCGCCAGGGTATGGGAGGAGGTGGTCATGGGGCAGATGCCCAGGTTGGGATCCTTCATGGAGCCCAACTGCCCCTCCAGCAGCACCTGCCTGCCCTCCTTAAGGGCCCGGTGAACGAAGCCCACCGCGTCGCCCACGTAGGGCTCCAGCGCCGCGCGGTAGCCCATCAGCTCGTCAAACAACGCCTTTGGCTCCAACAGAGGCTTGTGGTAGAGGTGCTCCAGCAGGACGTTTTTCAGGGTACAGATGTGCTCCAGTTGACCCATGAGCCGCTCCTCATTGTAGAGGTCGGCCACCTGAATCCCGATTTTGGCGTACTTGTCGGAATAGAAGGGTGCGATGCCCGACTTGGTGGAGCCGAAAGCAGCCCCCGCCAGGCGCTCCTCCTCATAGCTGTCCAGCAGCACATGATAGCTCATCAGAAGCTGGGTACGCTGATCCACGATGATATGGGGGGCGGGCACACCGCCGTCGGCCAGATGCTTCAGCTCGGCCAGAAACTTCTTCACGTCCAGGGCCACACCGTTGCCGATGATGTTGGTGGTATGCGGGTAAAAGACACCCGAGGGCAGTTGGTGGAGCGCAAATTTGCCGTAGTCACAGATGATGGTGTGCCCGGCGTTGGCCCCGCCCTGAAAGCGGATGACCACATCGGACGCCTCGGCCAGGAGATCGGTGATTTTTCCCTTGCCCTCGTCGCCCCAGTTTGCGCCAACGATTGCTTTGACCATAGTTCGTTCCTCCTGCCGCGGGGATTCGCGCATTGGCCTTTTCCCGCGCGCAACCGCCCGGGAGGGCACCTTTATTTATGAAGGAGTCTCTCCCGGAACGCCCTTTATTATAACGCCGCGGCGGCAGGGCTGACAAGGTAAAAAGTGCAAAAAAACAGCTATTCCTCCGAGGTATTTTCTTTCTGCCCCGGGATTGCGAGAGAAAAGGCCGGAATCCCCTCCGCATAGGGCGCGATGGAGTAAAGCGGAAAGTAGATCACAGGCCCCGCCTCCGTCAAATAGAAACGCTCCGGGTCGAAGCTGCGGGGCAGCCGCGCCTCCCAGTCGGGCGCAAACCAGGACTCCCCCGCGGACAGCCGAGCCCGGAGCTGCCGCTCCACCTCCGCCAGCGCCCATGCCCTCCACCGGAATCCCGGCGGAAACAGCTCCCCCAGCGTCAGGGGGCTCCCCCCCGGCAGCGCCCAGGCGCTTCCCTGCCGCAGGGTGACGCCGTGTGGGCCCCCGGTCCGCTCCGCGGCGTCATAATACAGGCTCAGGCACTCCGGGGTGTGGAGGGTCACGACGCCGGTGAGGGATGCCTCCCACGGCCGGAAGGGGTGGGAGACCTCCCTGGCCTGCCGGGCGGCCGTGCAGGCCCTGGGATAGAGCTCCCGCTCCCAGCGGGCCGCCCACGCCCCCTCCAGGCGGCGGCACCAGCGTTCCAGCCGCCGCAGGCCGGGTATTCCCTCCGGCAGCTCCAGACGGACACCGGAGACCGCGAGCACCGGCTCCTCCTCCCAGCAGAATTCCCGCCTCCACTCCTTCCAAGCCGGCGCGGCCTTCTCCGTCCCTGTGTGCAGCCCCTTCATCGCGGGCACCTCCCTCTCTCAGAATCCGGTGCTCCATCCTATGAAACTCCGTAAAATCGGTGAAAAAGAGGTTTACTTCTATACTTCACTTTGGTAAAATAGATACGATTTCCGCAGAGACTGACGAGGAGGTCATTGATACCTATGACAAAAAACGAAAAGCGGGAGCATGGGGATGTGCTCTATGAGGCCATTCTTACCCTGAAGGATCTGGAGGAGTGCAAGAAGTTCTTTTCCGACCTGTGCACCGTGGCGGAGCTGAGGGCTATGGAACAGCGCTTTGAGGTGGCCATGCTCCTGTCTGACGGCATGATCTACAACGACATTCTGGAGCGCACCGGCGCGTCCAGCGCCACCATCAGCCGGGTCAACCGTTCTCTCCAGTACGGGGCCGACGGTTATCAGGCGGTGCTCCCGCGGATCAAGGAGAAGCTGGGCGGCGATGGCATATGAATTCCTGGCGGGGTGCTACGACGCCTTTACCGCCGACGTGCACTATGCCCACTGGGCCGACTATCTGGAGAAGCACTTCGCCCGCAGCCGGCTGCCCATCCGCACGGTGCTGGATCTGGCCTGCGGCACCGGGAGCCTGACCCGTGTCCTGGCGGAGCGGGGCTATGAGATGATCGGCGCCGACCTGTCCCAGGAGATGCTGGCCCAGGCGGCGGAGAAATGCCGGGGCGCAGGCCCCATCGAGCCGATCTTTCTGCATCAGGCCATGGAGGAGCTGGATCTCTACGGCACTATCGACGCCTGCGTGTGCTGCCTGGACAGCATCAACTACGTCACCAGCCCCAAAAAGCTGGCCCGGGCCTTCCGGCGGGTGCACACCTTCCTCATGCCCGGCGGCCTCTTCCTCTTTGACATCAACACCCCGCAAAAGCTCCGGGGCCTGGACGGCCAGATGTTTCTGGACGAGAGCGAGGATGCCTACTGCGTCTGGCGGGCCGACTGGTCGGAGCGCCGGCGTATCTGCACCTATGGAATGGACATCTTCCGGCTGGAGCCCGGCGGGCTGTGGAGCCGCTGGGAGGAGGTTCACGAGGAGTACGCCTACGAACCGGCGGAGCTGGAGGCGCTGCTCCGGCAGGCCGGTTTCCGGCAGGTCAGACAATACGGCGAGCTGAGGTTCCGCGCCCCCAGGGAGGGGGAGCAGCGGATTTTCTTTGCCGCACGAAAGGAATTTTGACAAGCATGGCAGACAAGATCATTCGCGTTTTGGCCAAGGACGCGCCGGTGAAGGCATCGGCGATCACGGCCAAGGAGATGGTGGAGCGTTCGCGGCAGATTCACAAGACTCTGCCCGTGGCCACCGCGGCCCTGGGCCGCAGCCTGATGGCCGCCTCCATGATGGGCAACCAGCTCAAAGAGAAGGATGGCTCGGTAACCCTGCGCATCAAGGGAGGCGGCCCGCTGGGCGGCATCACCGTGGTGTCCGACAGCCAAGGCAACGCCCGGGGCTATGTGGTCAATCCCCTGGTGGACCTCCCCCTGAAGGGCCCCGCCAAGCTGGATGTGGGCAGCGCCGTGGGGCGGGACGGCTCCCTCACTGTCATCAAGGATCTGTGCATGAAGGAGCCCTATGTGGGCACTGTCCCCCTGGTATCCGGCGAGATCGCCGAGGATATTACCTCCTACTTTGCTGAGAGTGAGCAGATCCCCACCGCCTGTGCCCTGGGCGTGCTGGTGGACGTGGACCAGAGCGTGCAGTGCGCTGGTGGATACCTCATTCAGCTCCTCCCCGGCGCAGATGACGCCGCCATCTCCGCCATCGAGCAGGGTATCGCCAGGGTAGGCCCGGTAACCGAGGCGCTGCGGGGCGGCCTGAGCGCCAGGGAGCTGGTGGAGCAGGTGCTCTCTGAATTTCAGTTGGAGGTACTCTCTGAGGAGCCGGTGGAGTACCGCTGCTACTGCAGCCGGGAGCGGGTCACCCGCGCCCTCATCAGTATGGGGCGGGAGGAGCTGAACTCCCTCATCCGGGAGCAGGGCAGGGCCGAGCTCACCTGCCAGTTCTGCGACAAGGTATATCACTATACAAACGAGGAGCTGGAAGGACTTCTGGCCTCACTGTAGGTTTGAGAGAAAAAAAGCAAAAAATTTTGGCTGAAATGGTTGACAACTGGGGGAAGCTTTAGTATAATAACCTTCGCCGCGTGACCAAGAGTGATTTACAAACTGGTCTGCGGCGAGGACAAGGGAGCATAGCTCAGCTGGGAGAGCGCATGCCTTACAAGCATGATGTCACAGGTTCGAGCCCTGTTGTTCCCACCACTCCCGTGAGGGAGCTCCCGTACCCCCTACCGTCTGGCGCGGTAGTTCAGTTGGTTAGAACGCCGGCCTGTCACGCCGGAGGTCGAGGGTTCAAGTCCCTTCCGCGTCGCCATTCGCCTCTGTAGCTCAGTTGGTAGAGCAGGGGACTGAAAATCCCCGTGTCGCTGGTTCGATTCCGGCCGGAGGCACCATTTCTCCGGTGGATACCCAAGGTATCCACCGGGGGAATCTTTCAAAAGCAGGTATCAAGCGTGTGTGATCCGCATAGAATGGATCAGGGCATGCAGGTGTAGCTCATCTGGTAGAGCGCCACCTTGCCAAGGTGGAGGTAGCGAGTTCGAGCCTCGTCACCTGCTCCATACAAAAGATAACAGGAGCAAATCTTGCTCCTGTTATCCATACGGCGACATAGCCAAGTGGTAAGGCAGAGCTCTGCAAAAGCTCCACCCCCAGTTCAAATCTGGGTGTCGCCTCCAAAAAAGAAGCACCTGCTTTGCAGGTGCTTCTTTTTTGCAGTCTGTGGAAAAAAGTCTTAACCATAGCCTGCCGGCCTTTTTAATGGCGTCCGGCGGGAAACGCGGGAGAAAGGAAGGCGCCGCAATGATCTATCTCGAACCGCCCGGTACGGACCCCTATTTTAATCTGGCGCTGGAGGAATATGTCTTTGAGCAGATGGACCGGAGCAGGGCCTATTTTATGCTCTGGCAGAACAGCAACACCATTGTGGTGGGCAAATATCAGAACACCGCCGAGGAGATTAATCAGGCTTTTGTGGATGCCCACGGGATTCGGGTTGTGCGGCGCCTGTCCGGCGGCGGGGCGGTGTACCACGATACAGGCAACCTGAATTTTACCTTTATCGTGGACCAGGACACCGCCCCTGGCCTCAACTTCAAGATTTTTGTCCGCCCTGTGGTGGAGGCCCTGGCCCGCTTCGGCGTCCACGCCGAATTCACCGGCCGCAACGACCTGACCATCGGTGGCATGAAATTCTCCGGAAATTCCCAGTACGCCAAACACGGGCGCCTGCTCCACCACGGATGCATCATGCTGGACTCCAACCTGACCGACGTGGCCGACGCTCTGCGGGTGAAGCAGGCCAAGTTCGACTCAAAGGCCGTGAAGTCGGTGCGCAGCCGGGTGACCACCATCAACACCCACGCCCCCACCCCCATCGCTATGGAGGACTTCAAGTCGGCGCTGCGGGCGTGCGCCATGGCCGGTGGAGCACTGGAGCCCTATACTCTGACCGCAGAGGATATGCTGGCCGTACAGAAGCTGCGGGACGGGAAGTATGTCACATGGGCGTGGAACTACGGCTTCTCACCCCCTTATGACATGCGGCGGGAGGCCAGGTTTCCCGCCGGGCTGGTCACCGCCCACCTGCGTGTGAAGCAGGGATGCATTCAGGCCGTCCGGTTCTACGGCGACTTTTTCGGCAGCGGGCCTCTGGAGGAGCTGGAGGCGGCCATGGCCGGCCTGCCCCTGGACGCACAACTGGCGGAGGCCCTGGCCCCGCTCCATGTGGAGCACTATATGAGCGGCATTACCGCGGAGGAACTCGCCCGCCTTCTGCGGGGGTGAGGCGCGGGGAGCTGCCGGCGGTGGTCAGCCCTCCGCCCAGAGGGACAGCAGCTCCTCCGGGTCGGCGTACAGGGCCTGATACAGCGCATGGTACTGCTCCTGTACCCCCTCCCCCGCCTCCCGCAGGCTGGGCAGCGGGGCCTGGAAGCCATAGAGATAGAGCCAGCAGCCCTCCCGGCCGCCCAGCAGGGTATCCCGGCCTGTAAGCACCTCCAGGGGTTCCGTCTCAATGTGCAGCTGCGCGATGCCGCCGCACTCCGGCCCCAGGGCCCGGCAATAGAGCAGCAAACCGCCGCCGTCCAGCGCCTGCACCGCCCCGAGGTCCGGCCAGGGCTCCGGCAGGGCCAGGGAAAAGCCCCTGGCGTCCACATAGAAGTGCTCCCGGAGCAGGGCCCGCAGGTCGATGCTCCTGCCGTGCAGGGCGGCGTCATAGGTTCCTGTCCGGCCGCCGTGGGGCGGCCACACCTCCATGGTCAGCTCGGTGAGATCCGCCGCCTGTCCCGGCGACAGATAGATGCCATAGGTCTTTTCCGCCGTCCAGTCCTCCCCGTCAAAGTAGTGGAGGCTGATTCCCCCCAGCGCCTCTGTCTCCGCCCGGCCGGCGATGTGAAGGTTCCACTCCTCCTCCGGGCCGCTGTGCTCCGGCAGGCGAAAGGAAATGCAGTATTCCAACTCGCCGGAACCTATGTCATACTCGCGCACCTCGATGCTCTCCTCCAGCGCGTCCATGGCCTCCTCCACCGTGAGGAGCCGCTGTTCACAGGCCGCCAGTGAGGTGACGGCCAGGGCGGCAGCCAGCACGAGGCCGGCCGCCGCCGCCCCCCTTCGCCTGTGCTGGAACAGATTCGCCAGCCGCGCCCGCAGCAACCGTCCTCCCCCGCCGAAGCGGGTGGACAGGACCGGCCCCCGCCCTCCTGCGGCCAGATGCAGGAGGGCGGTGCCGTAGCGGCGGCGGAACGCCTCGTCCCTCCCCCGCACCACACGGGCGTCGCAGCACAGCTCCAGGGTGCGCCCCGCCTCCCGGGCCATCCACCACACCAGGGGATTAAACCAGTGGACTGCGCAGGGCACAAACAGCAGGGCCTTGTGGGCCAGATCATGCCGCCGCAGGTGGGTCAGCTCGTGGAGGAGCACCACCTCCCGCTCGTCCGCCGGGAGGGGCCTGCCCGGCAGCAGAAGCACCGGCCTCCCAAGTCCCACCACCAGAGGGGCGTCCGCCTCCCCTGTCTTTAGCAGGCGGGGCGTACGGCGGAGTCCCAGCTCCGCCGCCAGGGCCGCCAGTTGGGCCCTCTCCTCCTCCGTGCCCGGCTGCGCGCCCCGGAGCAGACGGCGGCGCGCCAGGAGATAGGCCGCCCCCTGATAGCCCGCCAGGGCCAGCCCGCCGGCCAGCCACACCCAGGCGGCCAGCTCCAGGAGCGGCAGGGGCCTCCCCTCCGGCGCGGCTGCCGGGGGTACCGCCCGGGGCGGTTCCACGCTCTCCGGCCCGGCGGGCTCAGGCACTTCCGCCGGCGCCCGAGGGGCGGCCGGCAGGGTCACAGACGGGAGGGCGGACACATCCACCGTCACCGCCGTCCACGGTAGGGAAAGCGGGACGGGCAGGGCCATCCGCAGGGCCAGTACCAGCCAGAGCACCGAAAGGGTCCCCGCAGCATAGCGGCCCCGCAGGCGGGGCGCCAGCAGCAGGAGGGGCAGCAGCACCGCCGAGCCCGTCAGCGACAGGGTGAGCACCCGCACAAACAGCGACTCCATCCTACTCCTCCCGCCTCAGCGTGCGGAGGTACTCCTCCAGCTCCCGCACCTCCTCTTCCGTCAGGCTCCCGCCGTCGTGGAGGGCGGCGGCAAACCGCCGGAGGGAGCCCGCATACAGTCTGTCCAGCACCGTCCGGCTCTCCTGCTGCTCATACTCCGCCCGGGACACTCTGGCCCGGTAACGGTTGGTCTTTCCCTCCTTGCCGCAGCTCAGAAAGCCCTTTTCCTCCAGGCGCTTGAGGTAGCTGTGCAGGGCGCTGGCAGTCAGGGGCCGCTCCAGCCGCGCCAGGATGCCAGGGGCCGTGGTCCCCTCCTCCCCGGCCTCCCACACCGCCAGCATGAGTTCCAGCTCCGACTCCGGCAAGCGTCCATTCCACTTCATGGCCGCTCCTCCTTTTCTGCATTTGCAAATCTTTCTGTTTCCATTGTAGGATCAGGGCA
>OMGP01002218.1_pt1 | contig 13114 bp, 9 predicted proteins | sample 1646091 | NCBI WGS metagenome assembly OMGP01 (sample SAMN05578580, study PRJEB25193) | human gut metagenome | biome: Human Microbiome; feature: human-associated habitat; material: feces | host: Homo sapiens | place: USA:Birmingham | reverse complement strand
GTATCGCTATCTGCGGCAGTGGAAACGGAATCAATATGACGCTGAACAAGCACCAGGGAATTCGTGCTGCTCTCTGCTGGAATGCAGAAATTGCGCATCTGGCTCGTCAGCACAACGACGCTAATGTTCTGGTCATGCCGGGACGCTTCATCAGCACTGAAGAAGCGGATATGATTTTGACAGAGTTCTTCTCTACAAAGTTTGATGGCGGTCGTCATCAGAACCGTATTGACAAGATTCCGGTAAAATAAAGCCTGAAGATAAATATAATAAGGCAGCTATACGATTGTGCGGTAGAACCGCAATCGTATAGCTGCCTTTTATTAATAAACTAACATGCGGAAAGATCGCCATCGGTTATTTACTTCTCAACAAATAGTCTTTTAGCATATATACATGTCTCCGACAATTCTATTTGCTATTATATATTCTTTTTCTTCCATAAAAAAAGCACTAATAATGAAGAAAGTACAGAAGCTGAAACCCAAAAAACAGAAACAGGACAAAAATTATAAATAACCACACCATTAATAACACCTTTATTGGAATCAATTAAATAACCGCTGATAATGTCTTGGAGCCCCGCTCCAATATAACTAGCCATACCGACAATACCCAACGCTGCTCCACTTGCATCCCTTGGAACAATATCTATCGCCATTAATCCTCCTAAAAAACAAATCAACACTCCTACTGCAACACCGAAGAGTAGCATACTCAAAATATTGATAAAGAAGCTATTTCCTGAAAACAAAAATAAACAAAGAGACAATGTATTAAGCAAACCAAACAGAAAAGCCAACAATCCTCTTTTGCCATGAAACAACCTATCTGATAACCAGCCTGAAAAAACAGTACCGACAATGCCGAGTAAAGCATTTATAGAAATAATCTGCGTTGCATGAGATAATGAGAATCCTTTCACTTCTTGCAAAAACAATACCCCCCAACCATTAATACCATACCGGCTGATATACATAAAAGAACTGGAAAATGCCAATAACCATATGAAAGGATTTCTAATGACAGCTTTTTGTAACTCTGAAGTAGATTCTTTTGAGGATGCTTCTTTTCTCTCCAATTCTTCATTAGATATGACTTCCACTGGAGGCAAACCTTTACATTGGGGTGTATCATGGAGAAAGAGAATAATAACAACGACTCCTGCCGCACCGGCTAAGGAAGCTCCGACAAATCCCCATTGCCAACCAAAGAAACCGACTACCGCTCCGACAAATATAAAAGAAAGAAATTCTCCTAAATTATGGCTGGCACTGAAGAATCCATAATATGTTCCGCGTTGTTTTAACGGGAACCAACGAGAAAGGGCAATAATAGCCGGAGGTGCTCCCATTGACTGAGCCCAGCCATTTATTCCCCACATAGCCGCAAAAACGACAAAAAGTAACATATTAGAATAGAAAGCCACATTTCCCTGCAACAATCCACACGCTCCGACACAAAAGTTCGCAACAGCGGAAACTGCAAGCCCAGTTGCCATAAAACGTTTTATATTACTGTGATCGGCCAGAAATCCATTAACGAATTTTCCTAAAGCATAAGAGAATAATAAGGCAGAGCCAATAATGCCTAACTGCACAGCATCTAATGTTCCATTTTCAAGGATTGGCTTCTTCACGACATTCAATGTAGTGCGGCACACATAATACAAACTATATCCTATTGTTCCGGACAAGAAACACGACCAGCGCCATTTCCTATACAACTTACTTTGCATTTCTTCGGAAATTTCAAGCATAGGGATAGGGGCACTTTTTTTATAAAAAGTGAGTATGTTTTTCATCATACAATGTTATTTCAAGATTTAAAAAAAGCACAATATGATATAAAAGAGAGTATTGGAATCAATACTCCCTTTCAAAAAATAAATATGCTGATAATTATTTTATTTAGTATAGCTCAAATCAACTCTCACAGGAAAATGATCTGAAGGAGTACGTGCCTGTGAGTTCTCATAAATAATATCAGAGGATTCTTGAGCCGAATTGGTTATTTTTTTGTCACTTGTTTTATAACGATATGTATCCGTCAAAACCGAATACTTGTCGACCACTAAATCCGGAGTTATAAAAATATGATCAATACGGCTATTGGTATTCAGATTCGGATTAAAATGATTAATCGTTCCATTCAGCACATAGCGAAACTTCGCTTTCTCATAAGAATCGCACACGACTCCTGACGAGGCTAACAACTGATAACTTTCATGACTTTGATCCACATTGAAATCACCTGTCAGAATAACAGCATCATTTCCACACATTTCCTTAATCTTCCTCAACACCAACTTCGAACTTTCCCTCATTGCCACTTCCCCCTTATGATCTGTATGGAGATTAAAATGCCAAAAACGGAAATTTGTTTTCCTATCAACGAATTCCCCCCATGTACATATTCTTACATAAGCAGCATCCCAGCCCTTATTGGGTTTAGAGGTATCTTCAGACAACCAAAAGTGGCCGGAATGCAATACCTCGAACTTATCTTTCTTATAGAAAATCGGTGCATACTCTCCTTTCTTTTTGCCGTCTTCGCGACCTACACCAATATAGTCATAGTCCGGCAAACTTCTTAAAAGATCTCCCAGTTGGTTATATTTTACCTCCTGAGCACCCCAAATATCAAAATTATTGTATTTAATAAGCCGGGCAATTACAGGGTACCTTTGCTGCCATCCGTTTCCCTCCAATGAGTCCTTTACATTACTATTCCGTATATTATAAGACCCGACACTGAGATTTCCGGCTGAGGCATTGAGTACTTGCTTAATGACAGGTTGTACTACATTCTCCATTATCCGGTAAGCAGATTCTAGCGGATGCACCCCATCCTCGCTATATCCAGCCTTCATCGCACCATTTTCATCTCTTAAAACGGTATTATAGTCTACATACGGAAAACCATTCTCTTCTGCATATGCTTTAATGGCACGATTGAGAGCATCTATTTTCTGTGTGACTTCCGTAACAGCAGGATTCCATCTGAATCCGCCCGACGGTAATACTGAAGCCAAGATAACCCGAATGCCATTCATCTGAGCAATTTGTGCCATAGAACGAATATTATTCAAAGTAAAAACCGGATCATATGTCCCTGCATTCTCCGCTATGTCATTCGTTCCGGCGTTAATTACTACGGCATAAGGTTTCAGAGCAACTACATCCTGTTGAAAACGCAACAAAAGCTGGGCACTGGCTTGCCCACCTATCCCCCGTCCTATATATCCGTTTGCAGTAAAAAACTGCGGACGCATACGTACCCATCCGCGCGTTATAGAGTTACCTATAAAAACAACCCGCTTTTCATTCGTTGCAGGAGTAGGCAAACTATTATTCGCTTTTGCATAATATGCCAGATTCACAATCTCATAAAGATGTTTTTGCGGCTTTTCTCTCTGGGCATCAGATTCAGGACAAAAGCCCCAAAGAATACATATCACCAATACTATCTTTTTCATTTCTCTACTCATCATTTTACTTTCACAACTTTAAAATTATCCAAGAAGAAACGGGCGGCCTTTCCAGTGTTTTTCACCTGTATAGAACGAACTAATATTTGTGTGTCAGAGGTTGCCCCATAAACCGGAACAACTATTTTCTTCCACTTATTCCAGCTATTCACCTTGATTTCCTTTTCTGTACTGCCATCCTTCAGCTTACCGGCATTCAATACTTCTACAAGAATTGTATTCAGATCTTTATTGCCTTTCACGCCCTGATAAATAGCCACATCAAATGATACATCCACATTTACTTCTTTACCTGGTTCTATTCCCGCGCAGCTATACTCTCCCAAACCAGCTTCAGGCATACGTTTTTCTAACTTCGGAGAAATAATATCTCCGCCATCAGTCCTGCGTCCCACCTGCAAATACCCTAATCGAAGATAAACAAACTTTCCTGTGGTTTTCCAACCGGTAGCCTCCAGCACACCTTTAAGCTGCTGTGGCACTCCGTCAATCCGAGGACCGGCATTAGCAAACTTGCCATTCAGATAATCCTGGCCCCCAAACTCTGACGAAACCCAGTCAAATTGATCTTCAAAATAAATATACCCTATCGGATTATGATCTCCTTTACTATTTTGAGCATATATCACACTGTTCCCACAAAAAGAGAACATTATCATAAACAATATATATTTATACATCTTCATATTTCCCATAATTATTTATTCCTTTACTGCTTTTTCTACTTTCAGATGATCGAAGAAAACACGGTTTCTCCCTCCCGGCGAAGCGACCCCATATTTAATCCGGATGCGTGTATCCGATGTGGCTCCATAAACCGGTATCTCAATCCTCCTCCAACTATTCCAGCTATCCACTTTTATTTTCACTTCCTTGTCTACCTTATTACTTAATGTTCCTGCATCAAGCACCTCCATGATTATATCGTCAGAATCCTGATTACCACCTGCTCCCATATATACTGAAACATCAAAAGATACCATGACATTTACAGCCTTACCGACACCAATACCTGCCCTTTTGGGAATATCCGGATAAGAAGAAATATAACTATTCAGTCTCGGAGAAATAATATCTCCACCGGAAGTAGTACTTCCCAACTGAACATATCCCAAAGATATGTAAGTGAAGTATCCGGACGATACGCTCCACCCCGAAGCATTCCATATCGGTTTACAGGCTGCAGAAAGCTTATCCCAGCGTGGACCGGTAGGCGGATATTGACCGATAGCCGATCCACCCACATAATCACCCCCACCGAACTCTTCTGTAATCCAGTCAAACCGATCTTCAAAATAAACGAAACCTGCAGGCTTATCATCATCAACCAACGCATCGAAATCAATCTCTATTCCTTCATTTCCAACTCCTTCCACAAGCTGAATATCATCAATACGATAAGTGCCACCTGCTGAATTGGAGAATCTGAAATACATATAAGATGTCTGGCTCAGCAAATGGAACTTCACTTGTGCCATCGACCACTCCGCGGTTTCGGCCTGTTGATATGGTAATTGAATCCAGTTTTCATCATCATTACTTATTTCTAAAATCAGACCATTCTCTTCCCCCAGAACACCAAAAGACAAAATAAAGCTGGTATTGGATTTTGTCCCCACAGGCCCGAAACTAAATTCACTATCCTCTGAATCAAGAAGTACATTATTAGCACCCGAAGCCGTTTCATATCCAACTGAAGGAGATTCACTGTCAATATAAGCCTGTTCACCGGAGAAACTGGTGCCTAAAATCCCGACTCCGACAACATTCCACTGCTCATAAGCCTTCACCGGAGCTTTTTCCACAACCGGTTCCAATCCAAAATCACTGGAAAAGAAACGGATAACCTCATCCCCTCCCGACTGGTTAACCTGAATCGTTTTCTTCGTTCCGTCGAGTGTTTCTAATGTTAATTCTGCAGAACGAGGTTCTCCTTCATTTTTAAGAGCGGTAATCACCACCTTGGTCGTTCCGGTTCCTCCCATAGGTGACACCTCTATCCAATCGACATTTTCATCCTTCGTTATCTCCCAATAAACATTGGAAGTAACCTCAACCCCTGCTTCATCTCCATTTTTTCCGAATCCTAATTTATTTATCTCTATTTCCGGTTGACTTAGTGATATTTCCGATACTACCTGTTCTTCTTTCTCCGAACATGACAGCATACAGAACACAATAAAAAATAGGACGAAATATGTCAGTCTTTTACTTGTAAGATTTGCTTTCATATATTCTTTATATTTAATGTTGAATGACAGGAATTGTCCAATACACCTCTCCACCATAAATTATGTTGAGTGAAGAAGTCCTCTCCTCCGATGTTGAATTAGAATAAACCTTCACATAGAAACGCCCATCCTCATTACCTTCTCCGGGCCAGACTTCAATCCAGTCAACATCCGATTCCGCTTCCGTCCGAACCTCCCATTCCGGCAAGTTAGAATAGAGAAAGAAAGATTTGATGTCACCCGATTTTGAGTTATCCCACACATAATCACGTTCAATCAATACATCCTTCTTTTCTCCTGTCAATACATCAGTTTCTGTAACCCCCATTCTTATATAATACTGTTCATCGCTATCGTTGTTGCAGGAAAACATACACACCATCACTACAGCGATAAGAACTGAGTGAAAACAGAGTTTTATCTTTCTCACACTTTTAAAATTACTTTGTTTCATATTATCTCGTTCAAAGTGAATAACTTTTATAATTCAGAAGCTTGCTTGCTCCACCATACAGGTGTCAACATATTATCCCCTCCGCGATAAAGAGTTCGTAAACGGTCGACAGCCGCTTTATAATTATCAGGATTCGTTTCTGCCGTATTTGTCGGATATTCGAACCGGGTGGGCAATGTGTAATTGTTACTTCCGGTAGCAGAACCAATTCTTAACTTAGGATAACCCGTACGACGATATTCATGCCATGCTTCATATCCGGTCCAGAAAAGAGCAATATATTTCTGAGTCAGAATTTGTTGTAATGTTCCATTATAAGTAACTCCATTCTGGAGAAAGAAAGATATCACTTCATCCGTTACAGGAGTCTTGTCAGGATCAATACTTTGCCAGTAACGAATAGAAGCGGTAATGGCATCTTCATAGTTTTTTTGAGCAACATCATCTCCCCCGGGAATGATTCCCACCTTCGCCGCTTCAGCTTTAATAAACAACACCTCATCATATTTCATCAAAGAGTAAGGAGAGGCGTACAGTCCCAATACGTTCTTGTTCAACATGGATATACCTTTATTATCAGTATCCTGAAAAGACTCTCCACTAGGTTGTCCTTTCCAATCGTAGCCTTTCACTTTGACATAATAGAACGGCAAACGCGGATCATTGGTAGTATTCATCAATGAGACCATATTTTCAGTCATATTGTGTCCTGACCCCGTAAACTCCGTCTCATTCTTATCCCCAAAAGGATTCAGAAAAGGGGCACTTCCGCTAAAGAAAATCGTCGCATTATCCTCATTACCGGAAAATACCGGATAAGTTTCCGGGTCATTCAATATCTCCCTGATTTTTTCAAAAACATTCATTTCCTTATCACGATTACTCAGACGCATCAATAAACGAAGATACAGAGAATTGGTAAACTTCTTCCATTTCAACATATCACCACCATACAACAAGTCTTTATCCGTTTTCTTTAGTGGTGTAGAAGTATCATACAACTGGTTTGCCTCTTCCAACCATAAATAAAACTGGCTGTACGCATCCTGTTGTGTGTCAAATACAGGTTTATAATTCTGCTCTCCTCTGCCCTTAAATGCCTCACGACACGGAATATCTCCGAATACATCAGCGGCATTGGACATATAAAACACCTTCATGGTAAGAGCAATAGCCTCACAATTACGATATTCCGCATTATCCGTTTCTTCTCTTTTCATTTTAGCCACCTCATACATATGTGTCGCATTTGCCGCCCAGATAAAACAACCGTTCCACACACTTGCCATAGATGCATTACTGATTACATACCGATGTACCGCATTATTCGTAGCCCCTCCCACCGTGTACTGCATCAATTCATTTGTCAACATCCACGAGTTATTCAACATGGTTGTAGCTCCCGAGTAAATCACATTCGGCAACAGGCTTGAAGGAGATACAGTCCACATTTCAGGCTGATTGGGGTTAGTATTATAATCATCAAAATTGGTCGTACACGAGCTGACAGAAAATAATGTTGCCAGACAACCTATAAAACAAACGATATACTTCATATTCTTCAGAGTTTAAAAAGCTAATTTCAAATTAACACCATAAGAACGAGTCATAGGATACCCTCCTGTTTCAACTCCTCTGTAAAGCGAGGAACCTGAGAAAGAAGCAACTTCCGGATCATATTGAGGCCATTGAGTGATACAAAAAAGATTCGTAGCAAACACACCCAATGAAAGCCCCTGAAGCCTTAATGCGGAACACATTTTGGGAGTGAACTTATAATCCAGCCGACATTCTTTCATTTTCAGGAAAGAAGTACTGAATGTATTTTCCTCCACATTATTGCGATTCCATTTAACCAGATTATAGTAATCTACAATATCCGTAGTAATCTTCTCATTCTTGGTATATGTCCCGTCCGCCGCCCGGTTCACACCCGGATGTATCAAGCCGTCATAACGTCCTTCCAAGGAATTCTTCAGTTTCCCCATATAAGAAAGTCCGAAATTCGTGACAGAATAAGCATGCCCGCCCATCTGGGCGCTAAAAGACATATATAAAGTAAAATTCTTATAAGACAGAGTTTGAGTCATTCCGGCCTTCCAATCCGGATAGATGCTACCCAAATCTCTCAATTCCGTCCCTAATACCGGATTTCCTGTTGCCGCATCGACAACCACCTGTCCGGAGCAATCGACCTTATTTCCATTCTCATCCCAGTAAAACGCACCTTCCGGAGCCCGCTCATATCCGGTTCCATAAATCCGTCCCAGTTCTTTTCCCGGATAGGCATAGATAAAGACTCTCTGTCCAATTGTGTTCTTTGTATTCAACTGCCACAGATTCACTCCCGGCGCAAGTTCAACCAGTTTGTTCCAGTTTTTCGACCAGTTCAGAGTCATATTCCATTTCCAGTCCCTTGTCCGGACAGGTTTAATATTTGCTGAAATCTCAATACCTTTATTATTGACTTTACCCGCATTAATAATCCGTGAAGACGCACCGGTAGCATAATCGGCCGGAACATTGATGATTTGATCAGTTGTATTGGTATTATAGAAAGTAAAATCAAGTCCCAACCGATTTTTAAACATACGAGCTTCCAATCCAAACTCCCAGCTTTCTACATTTTCGGGCTTTAGATTGTAATTCTGAACCTTATTGGAAAGCAGATAAGAACCAACAAAATCACTATTGTTATATACCTGTTCCAATTCATAAGGATCCGTGTCGTTACCCACATTTGCCCATGACCCACGTATTTTCAACATATCAATCCATGAAGCACGCTGATGCAGGTTAAAAACTTCATCAAGCAGGACACTCACATTAACCGACGGATAAAAATAAGAATTATTTCCCGGAGCCAATGTACTTGACCAGTCATTGCGTCCGGTCAATTCCAAATAAAGCATATTTCTCCAACCAATATTAGCAAAGCCATAGAAACTGTTGATACCTTTACGACGACGCGTAGGATTCACCAACAAGTTGCCATCGCTATTCCGCAGCATATAGATGCCCGGTTCCAATAAACGTGAAGCTGTAATAATTACATTACGATAATTTGAATACATACTATTCCCACCCAAAGAAGCATTTATATCAAAGTCTCCGAACCTGTCTTTATAAGACAACAAGAAATCATTGTTCATTTCAAGGTTATATACAGTCTGCTCCTTATACATACCTGACATATATCCATTCGAATAAAAAGGTTTGCGTTGTGTACGGAAATCATTACTCATATCCATACCACTTCTCAACGCTAAATTCAATTTATTCTTTATCAAAGAGATATCCAGACTGACATTACCATATACACGGTCACGTGCCAAAGTATTCAGCTGTTCGTAAACTTGCAGATAAGGGTTATCAGCCGTGGCATTAATCAGCAGATTCGTTTTCAACCCTTCTTCATACACTTTATTGATACGTCCTGATTTATATTCATTATAATAATCATTTACACTGACGCTGGTGGGCGACCATATCAAAGTATATAAAGGCGAAGCTGTACTATATCCTGACATCGGAAGATTATCGCTATTTTTGCGATAGTATGTAACCTTTCCTGACAATTTCAGAAACCGGTTCAGTTTCTGACTCACAGACAGATTTATGTTTTGTGAATCAAAGCCGGTATTAGGCACAATCCAAGAATTACGCTGATCGGTTATAGACAGACGGACAGAGCCCCCCTTCCCATTATTTCCGTCAATAGTCACACTGTTGCGGAAAGTCATCCCCGTTTCAAAAAAGCCCTTGTACCAATCCTGTTCAACAAACGGAAGTTTGGTATATTCATCCGTTTCCCAGTTTCTGGATGCATAGAGATACTTCAGCGACCCGTCATACCTTGGTCCGAACGAGTAGCGTGAATAGTTTCTTGGTGTATCCCCCACTGTCCAAAAAGAGAACTCGGCAGGCTTCACTTCAGTTGAGCCAACTGTTTGACGGCGATAATCGCCCGACCCATATTCATGTTGGAAATCAGGCCAGAAACTTGCTTGTTCAAAAACAGCCGAAGAACTGAACGTAACCCCAAGTCCTTTTGTGATACGTCCGGATTTGGTAGTGATAACTACTGCACCGTTGGCAGCGCGCGAACCGTACATAGCGGTTGCCGCAGGGCCTTTCAAAACCGAAATGGATTCAATATCATCCGGATTAAAGTCACTGGCACTGTTACCATAGTCAATCGGTGCATCTGTATTTGAATATCCACCGCCATCATTACTTGCCGACATATCACTGCTGACCGGTACGCCATCTATGACGAACAAAGCCGTATTACGATCATGAGACAAAGAGCCTTCTCCACGTAATGTAACCCGTATGGATGCACCGGGAGCAGCAGAAGACTGGTCAAAATTCAATCCCGCGACTTTTCCGGACAGCCCTCCCAGCCAGTTGGCAGAAACAGTCTGTGTAAAATCGTCATTATCCAACTTAGAGATAGAATAACCTAATGCCTTCTCTTCACGTTTAATGCCAAGAGCAGTGACTACGACCTCGTTCAGTTTGACCCCGTAAGACATTGTAAAATCCAATTGCCGTTGCTCCCCATTCTTCAGTCCTTTCACTGTGACAGACTTTTTCTCATATCCGATAAAAGAAGCGTCTATGACATGTGTCCCCTCCGGCACATTCGACAAGAAATAATTACCGTCAATATCCGTTATGACACCTATTTTAGTACCATGTACCACTATATTCACTCCCGGAAGCGGTTCGCCATTAGAATCTTTTACATTTCCACGTATGCTGCCGGACGTTTTTTTCCTAGCAGGCTTATACACAGATATTCTCTTATTCTGTATCTCATACTTGATATCTTTTCCTTTAAACAGCAATTCCAGAATCTCTCCCACTGTTTTATTCTTAGCCTCGATAGAAACTACCTCATTGACATTTACATCATTATTACGTATCAAAATAGAATAATTCGTTTTCGATTCTATTTCATTGAATACTTTACTCAACAATACATTTTTCTGCTGAATCGAGATACGTATTTCTCCCTGTTGAAAGGGAGAAGCCACAACGGATAAGTTTATCAGAGTACTGAAACAGGCAAGAAAAAAAACGGTACGAATAGATATAAAACTTGTATTAGAATGATAAAATAGATAAATCATTCTATTATATAGAAATTTTGTCATACATTTGTAACATCTTAAAAGATTATTTTTAGAAAAATAATTTCACGATCGATCGGAGAGCATAGGGCAAATATGTTCTCCGATTTCTTTTACTATCTTGAGTCTATATCATAAGCATTACTATTATTTAAGGGTTAAACAATTCATTTTCTTTTATCCTGTACCACAATCATATTACCTTTACGTGTCCACGTATATTTCTTATCTACATCTATATATTCCAAGACGTCTTCAATCGACAGTTTAACATCAATGCTTCCCGAGAATATTTCTTTCTGAGCTTGTTCGCTTTCTATGTTAATCTTCACATTATATCTCCGTTCAATATCTTTCATGAGACTGACAAAGGAAGTATTAACAAAGTTCAATCGTCCGGTAGTCCACAATGTCATTCTTTTGGCATCGGTTACATCTTTCCGCATTTGCTGCCGCTCCTTATTGTAAATCAGACATTCGTCAGGAGATAAAACCACATTTTTCTTTTCATCCGAATTCATAGAGACATTGACTTTCCCTTCCACCAAGTCAACTTCCACTTCCGGATCCTCATGATAAGAGCGTATGTTAAACACTGTTCCCAGCACTTTTACCTTGAGTTCATTGGTATGGACGATAAACGGCCTTTCCGGATTCTTCTCCACCTCGAAATATCCTTCTCCCGTTAAATAAACATCTCTCGTCTTCTGTTTCAGGAAAGAGGGGCTATACTTTAATGTAGAACCGGAATTAAGACAAACGACTGTTCCATCCGGAAGATATACTTTGGTTTGTGAGCCCAAGGGAACTTCCATCATACATAATTGTTTTGACTGCCCTGCAATTTGAATACCATTATAAATATAGTAAACAGTCACAGACATTGTTATAACCAACAATACAACTGCTGCTATGCGATATCCCCACTGACGTAGAGAAAAAGTTGAATGCTTGCGATTGGGATGCATAGACAATTTTGACACGAGTTCAGCATAGTTCGTTTTTTTCTCGTTCTCAAATCGTGGGACAAAAGATTTGGCACGGACTTTTGCCATTTCTTCATATTTCTGCCGATATATCCGGTCGGACTTCATCAAAGTACACAACCTCCGACTATCCTCTTCCGACAGATTACCAGCGAAATAATCAACCAGCAATTCTTCAAATTCCTTCAACTGATTTTCCATATATTATCTTTGCCTTTTGTATATAATACACATCTGGAATACGATGCATTTAGACAAAAACAATTTTTTTTCATTATTTCTTCAAAAGGAACAAAAGCAGAATCACAATAGCCGACCCTAATTGCATTTTCATTTTATCCATTGCATTCTTGATTTGAACGCGAACTGTATTTACCGAAATACCCAATTCATCCGCTATTTCCTGAGGAGAAATACCCGAATAAAGATACTTGCCAATAATCATAAAGACATATATAAAATGAAAACAAGTTCCAAATAAATATAGATAAATCATCTATATATCAATAATTTATATACGAGTTTTTATTTTCAGTTGTTTTCTACGTTTTCAGTTGCTTTGCTCTTTTTAGGTACATTTTTGTTTCTTGTTTGTTTCTTGATTTCGTTTTTTATTTGTACCTTTGTGATAGGAAATAACGAATAAAAGGACACAAATATGCCAAGGACCAGAAAGCCAATAAAAGTAAAGGAGCCGATTCGTCTTCGGACGAAGGAGTTGGCCAATGGCAGCAAGAGTTTGTATCTGGATATATACCGAAATGGTAAGCGGACATACGAGTATCTGAAAATGTATCTTATTCCGGAAACGGATC
>OMGP01002195.1_pt1 | contig 13250 bp, 7 predicted proteins | sample 1646091 | NCBI WGS metagenome assembly OMGP01 (sample SAMN05578580, study PRJEB25193) | human gut metagenome | biome: Human Microbiome; feature: human-associated habitat; material: feces | host: Homo sapiens | place: USA:Birmingham | reverse complement strand
TCTCGTTTCATATCTCTCTATCTCAAAACGATGCAATTTTCGGTATGATTACTCTTTTGAAAATATTGTAAAAAATTTCCCCCCCCATTAAATGCACGGACAGGAAACCGTGGTCATGTGTGCGACGACCAAACCAGCAGATGTTTAGAAGCCCGCTATTCAAGACCTGATCCTATTATGGTGTCCGTGATTGCATGATTAGGAGTTTAATTCGGCGCCCCCAAAAGCGAGCTGCAAGTTTACAGATGAAAATAGTACCAAAATTATAACACTTTTCGACAAAAATCGCAATAGGAACAGGCGCCATCTCTATTTGTAAGTAAGTCCACGAAAAGGAGCCAACTCCATGACGGCCACAGGCCGAATTTATTTTTGCCTCCTTGGTCGAGATAAGTTAAATAGCGTTTGGAAAATTTTTGTGTTTGCCCCTTGCATTTCAAGAAAAAAGTTGTATAATGAACTCAAAAGAAAGCCATTTGTAAAGTACAAGTTTTACAAAAGATAGTTCTTTGAAGGGAATGGTTCCTGAGTCCTGCATGGGCAGAGCGGCATGCACCTTCCCGTAAAATTTAATATGAATCCGGCTTTTGTGGCAAATGCGCGACCCGGTTCCCGTCAGGGACCGGACACGCATCCTTGTTTCTGAACAAGGGAATCAGGTGAAATTCCTGGACATGTTTTGCAGCAGGAGCCGCGGCGAAAGCTGCGGGGACGTGCAATTCAATAGCTGTGATTGTGGAGTGTATCCGTTTTCTGCGAAAGCAGGTCACTGGCGGTCGTAATGGCTTAGCTGGGAAGGCGGCGGATATGCGCAGGCGGGCTTTAGGCCCGTCGGGACACATCAGTCAGAAGACCTACTAGGAGCTTACCCCCAATTCCTTGGGGCTGCTCTGAGATAAATGCCAAATGTGAGGAGGGCACGGGATAAGTGCCCCCTTCTACCCGAAATGGGTGCAAAAGCGGACGCATATTTTGCGTCCGCTTTTTATTCGCACGCTCGGGGGAAAGACGGACGTATCGGTATGCGTCCGTCTTTTTGTTTCTATTGCCCCAAGAGGTCTGCGGGGCAGCCGGATTGTGCCACAAGTCAGGAGGCTGTTTTGTGAGCGGCAAGTATTTCACCGGTGATCAGAAGCTCAGCAAAAAACTCATTGGGCGCACCAAGGAAGCGCTTCGTCAGCGAAATGTTCAGTTTGCCCAGACGCACGGTGACGCCAGCGACGAAGAGCTGCTGGACTATGTCCGGGGTGAGGCGGCACGGCTTGGAATGACGCCCAACGCCGGGGAGATCATCGGAGGCCACTTTATCGCGGTTCGCTTTGGCTGCTGGAAGAATGTGGTCACGGCGGCGGGGCTGGTCCCGCCGAAGAAGCAGAAGCCCCTCCCCAAGCGGCAGATCTTCAAGGAGGAGCTCCGCTGTCAGGCGAGAGAGCGGGCATACACAGAGCAACAGAACAGCAGCGAGTAATCCTGATGAAGAAGGGGGTCCCCTTCTTCCGTCATAGGGGGCTACCCCTATGACGAGCCTCCTTTAGGAATCCAGCGGGCCTTCGCCCGTTTCAAATGGCCGAAGCGCGGCCGACAACTGAATAGCGGCATCGGAAGGGGATACCGGCCTGGGGAAGCGCGCGGGGAGAGGAGCGCGCCAAGGGCCGAACAACGCGGTCTGCGTCGGGGCGGACGGGAGCGCAGGAACGGGGTCCGGTGCTTGCGCAAGGGCGCGTTCACAGGCCGGACAGGCCGTGACGATAAGTGATATGGGAATTTTATGCGAACTGGAAAGGTCGGGTGGTTGGGAAATGTCTTTTGATTGCGGCCATGGGAGCATGCACGCCTATGGCTGCTGAGTCCGTGTGCATGCCGCACGGGGAATCCTGCTCATGCGGCGGTCGAGCAAAGAAAGTTTAATTTTGAAGGAGAAAAAGCCATGCAAAAGATGAAAAACGGCAAAAAGGTTCTGTCCGTGTGCCTGTCTCTGGCGATGGCCGCGGGCATGCTGTCCACCAGCGCGTTCGCGTCTTGGAACGTCTACGGCGGCAGCAACAATCACAACGCGGTGGTGACGGAGGCTCCTACCGCGACGGATGCTTCCGGCCTGGACAGCTACATCCAACTGCATTGTACCGGCTCCGGCTGGGACGGCGTGGACAACGTGCCCGTATTGCAGACGGTGAACGGGACTACCTATGCTTACGTTCTCTACGATGGCTATGGAGCCAGCGGCGCGCTCGTAGCCAAGGTCAGGTGCGCGGAAAACGGCGGCAGCAGCATCGTCTGGACTACCGATCCCTACGGCACGGAGGGAACCTCTCTGAACGCCAAGAGCGGCTTCCAACTGTCTACCCCCTATCTGGACGACAAGGGTACCCCCGACGACGCGTCGGACGATACCCTCTATGTGGGTACCATCAGCCAGTATGACGACTACGAGGGCGGTGAGTGGCTTACCGGTACCGGCAGCAAGGTTATGGCTCTTACCGGCCTGGATCAGAACAAACCCACTGTGACGAATGTCCTGACCGGCATCAATGGCCAGATCAACACCCCCATCACCACCGACGGGACCTACCTGTACTTCGGCACCTGGCCCGGCGGCAGCAACGCGGGAACCTACTATCAGGTCAAGCTCTCCGACTACTCGGTGAAGACCTTCACCCCCGACAGCTACGGCTTCTACTGGGCCGGCGCGGTGAGCGACGGCACCAACGTCTACTTCGGCAGCGACAATGGCCTGCTGTACTGGCGGAGCATCGCGGATTTTGACACAACCGGCGGCGTGCTGGATCTGACCGATGTGGCCAGCGACGCGGGCAATGTGCGCTCCACCGTCATGATGGACGAAGACGGATTCCTGTACTTCACCACCCAGGGCGGATACCTGTGGTGCTGCTCCTACAAGGACGGGCTGACGGTCGAGTGGAAGGCCAAGCTGGGGCCTGATCCTGATACCAATGTTACATCTACATCTACCCCCACCAAGGTGGGCGACCGCATCTATGTGGGCTACTACTCTGGCTTTAGTGATGGCGGCGTCCAGTGCGTCACGGTTTCTATTGGTGAGGATGGTAGCAGCTATATCCCTTCTGTCGCTCCGGTGGCCTCCGGCTTCCCCGTTCAGAGCTCCATCGTGGTGATGGGCGACGGCACCGGCACCGACTACCTGTACTTCAACACCAACGCCCAGAAGGGTGCCGGCTACTGCTACAGCTATGACGGTGGCAAGACCGGCAGCAAGGTTTGGGGCACAACGGGCGACACCTACGCCCTGGGCGGCATGGCCATTGACAACGGCTACGCTGTCTTCGGCAATGACTATAACCACCTGTACGTGGTGCACGACTGACTGGAGTGGGCGGAGCTCCGCCCACTCCATGAGGAAGAGAAACGAAGCGCCTGGCCGCCGATGTGCTCGGCGGCCAGGGGTATTTTTCGGCAAAGCCTGGAAGGCTTTGCCTGGGAGGTTCCATAGTTTGTGATGAAGAAAAAAATTCTTTCCTTGCTGTTGGCCGTGTCGCTCCTGTTATCGCTTTGCAGTCCTGCCGCCATGGCGGTAAGTTCTGTTACAATCGTCATTGATCTGACAAATTATGCAGGAGAGGTAAGCGGAAAGCTGATAGGAAAACCTATAGAGGCTCAGAAACGAAATGAAATTGTCATTTCCGGAACAGGCTATGTTCTTGCAACGACGATCAGTTTGGGAGAGGACATAACCTGTAGCTGGAACGTAGAGGGGCTGGACAGCGGATATCTCACATATGATGAAAACAGCCATCTAAGTGCTATCAAGCTAAGTCCAAGCGGAACGAAAAATGTTATTACTGTTGTTGACAGCAAGCTGGAGGTAACACGAACAAGTAGGAGTACTCTGATGGGCTCCAGAGGATGGAACGGCGCGACCGTTGTACTTACGCCTGTTTTTGAAAAGGGGGAGTACTCCGCCACCGTAAATGTGAAAGACGCAGGCAAGGGAACTGCGGGAGCGTTCTCCATAGGCGGTGAAACATACAGGCTAGCCGCTATGGGGGCGGATGGCTACGCGTTCGACTACTGGCTGGCGGGGGAAAGCAGTTCCCCCATCTATGAGAATCCGTATACCGTGACCCTGACGGAGAACACCAACTTTACCGCCTACTTCCGGGAGCGCCGTGTTCCCACAGTGAATGCAGAGACGAACGGAACGGCCGCATTTACTTATGAAAATTCTTCCGGCGGCGCGGATCAGTACACCCTGACGGCCACGCCGGATGAACTCTATGTATTTGACTACTGGAGCTGGGAGGTCGTTCCAACCGGCGCGGAAAACAGCGCGCCGGAGGAGCAGGCGCTTCCGGATGAGGATATGCCGGAGGATGGCGGCGAGGCGGAGCCCCCTGCCGAATCGCCGGAGCCCGCCCCCTCCGAGCCGGAGACAACTGCGCCGCCGGAGGAGACCGGCGCGCCCACGGAAGAGCCTGCGCCGGCCGAGCCCGCCCCGTCCGGGGCGGAAGCGGCTGCACCCTCCCCGGCGGCTCTGCTGCGTCTGAACGCGGAGGAGACCCCCGATGTGGAGGAGACCCCCGATGTGGAGGAGACCCCCGATGTGGAGGAGACCCCCGGTGTGGAGGAGACCCCCGGCGTGGAGGAGACCCCCGGCGTGGAGGAGACCCCCGGCGTGGAGGAGACCCCCGGTGTGGAGGAGACCCCCGGTGTGGAGGAGACCCCCGGTGTGGAGGAGACCCTCGCTCCCGTGGAGAATAATGGCCTCCAGACGATAAACCTGGAGGAACTGACCCAGGAGTGGGACAAGACGGCCAATCCCATGACGGTGGCCCTGGCCGAGGGCATGGAGAACGTGACCTTTACCGCCCACTTCAAGCTGGCGGAGGTCACCCTGGGCGAGGGCGCGTATCTGGAGGGGAGCGGATCTTGGGAGAGCATAGTCAATCCGTCCTTCGCAGAGGAGGAGGGGGACACGCTTCCGGCGGGCAGCCGGGCCCGGCTCTACCTCCCTCTCAGCGTATCCGCCGCGATCCCGGACGGACAGCTCACCGTCACGCTCTACGAGGGCGGTTCGGCAGAGGGAACGCTTCTCAGCAGCAACGTCAAGACACAGGATTGGGAGGCCGGCAAAACCTATTGCATCTGGCTCCCCATCGACCCGCTGCCCTACACAGACAAGCTGACGGTGACGGCGTCGATCCGAACCACTGTGGGCAACACGGAGACGGTGGAGAAGACCTACGATATCTCGACGGAGGCCAACGAGAAGAATAGCGCGTTTACCTATGTGACCAGCCCCAACGTACCCGCCGGCACCGAAGGCTCCACCACAGAGGCGGGGCCCGACATCCGCGGGGTGTCCGGCTGGACCGATCCGGAGACCGGAGAGGCCGAACTGTACTTCTACGGTAAGGACGGCGTCTACACCTGGGCGGACAGCGGGGACCGGGATCTGATGAGCATCAGCGACGGCCTGCCCGCCGCGGAAGGAGACGCGGCTGGCGTCCTCGCCGTGGGGCCGGATGGACAAGGCGGCCTGCTGGCCGCTGTCAGCGAGGTGGGGAAGGAGATCGATAAGGTCACCTCGCCGGGCTATGTCTCCGCCCCCGAGGGCACGCAGGTTAGAGGCGGCCATTTCCTCTACCGCTACAACGGGACGTCCTGGAGCCAGGTGGAGGACTCCTGCTTCTCCGATTATCAGAAAAACTCTTCTGGCCCCGATTATAGCATACCCAGACTCTACAACGAAGCGTTGGTCATCCTCTCGGACGGCACCGTCTGGCAGTACCGGGGTCACTGGGACGGGATGCAGTGGATTGAGAATGATGTGGAGTTCAACTCCTTCTACCGGGTGAGCGACACGGAGATCTACGCCGGCTCGGACGAGGGCCTGTACCAATACAATGGTACAGCCTGGAGCAAGGTAGAAACCGCAGGCATCTCCGGCTCGCTCGAGGTGGCCAGCGGCAACGCCGACGGCGAACTGCTCCTCATGGCAGGGAAAAATAATTATGACCCGTACCTGTGGGATGGCAGCTCCGCAACGAAGCTGTCGCTGGAAGGGCTGCACCTTAATAATGCAAATAGTGCCCAGAGCAGATTCTTCGGGCTGGACCAGGACGGGATCCCCTATGCGCTTGTCAACGGTTCGGGCGAAGGACGGAACTATCTCGCGGTCAACGGTTATAACGGCAGCTACGTCTACAAGTGGGATGGGAAGAAGTGGGTCTATCAGGTTATGGCCGACTTCAACGACCCCAATGAGGATCCCAACGACCTGAGCAAGAAAATCCGCCCTGACGGTGTGACCGCCTTAAGCGGCGTCATAGACGGCGTCAGCGCCATGTACGGCGAAGACGGCGCGGGCGCGATCTACCTCTCGGTGGATGATGCAACCATTACCTTTGACGCCCAGGGCGGCACGTTTAAAGATGACTCGCTGAAAACCATGACCGCCCCCATCCTCAGCGAGGTGGATTCGTCCAAGGTGCCCAGTGTTGCCAAGAGCGGCAATGCCTTCGGCGGCTGGTACTATGATGCGGCCTGTACCGAGGGCAAGAAGTGGGACGCCAATACCGCCCGGATGCCGGGGAAAGGCATCATGCTCTACGCCAAGTGGACGGAGCGCACCGGCCCCGTGGCCCCCGACGACCCGGAGATGCAGTATCACCGGGAATCTGCCCTGGACAACCTGGAAAAAGCATTTAACAAGTATAAGAAAAGCGACTACAGCGAAGCAAACTGGAAAAAGCTGGTGGCCGCATATGAGCAGGGAATTGCGGATATCAACGCCGCTCTGCCCGCCGAGGACTTCATCGAAAATAACATCATCGCGGCCCTGAACAAGGCGCTGGCCGCTATGCAGGCCATCCCTGCTGACCACGCCGGACGGATCGAGGTGGCGGTGTCTATGGACGCAAACACCTTGAGTCTGGGCTATCTGATTAAGCCGACCCTGGTCACTGTGGATGACCGTACCCCCGCCAGCGTGGTCATTACCGACCTGCTCAGAGAGAACGGCTACGACTGGGAGAACACCGGAAGCATTACCAACAGCTTCTACCTGGCCGGTGTGAAGCCTGTGAACCAGACCAAAGCCAAAATCCCACAGTACATCTTGGACCATGCCGGCTCCGTCAACATGGGTGACAGCAGCGATAAGACATTGAGCGAGTTTGATTACCACAACATGTCCGGCTGGATGTACAGCGTGGACAACGACTTCCCCGGCGTGGGCGCTTCGAACTGGCAGATGTCGGACGGCGAGGTCATGCGCTGGCAGTTCACCGTCTGGGGATATGGCGCAGACTTGAACGCAGACAATACCGCCTGGGGCAGTTCCAGTATCGTGAACGTGGGTGACAAGGGCTCCCTTACCTGGGCCGTGGCCGAGCTGCGGAGCGAGTACGACGACGAGGTTCTGGAGGCCAACGAGGTCTATATGGACGCCATGGAGGTTCTGACGGACCCTGAGGCCAGCCAAAGTAAAATTAACAGCGCGAAAACCGCGCTGGCCAAGGAGGACTTTGACAAGCAGCCTGAAAAGCCGGACGTTCCAACCGTGGATGTGAAGCCGGGGGCCAATGTGGATAAGGACGGCAACGCCAAGGTGGAGCTTACCGAAAAAGAGATCGAAACGATGATCGAGAATGCAGTGGAAGGCGAGGCGGAGATCATTGCCATCTCTCCCGAGATGGACAGTGAGGCCACCAGCCTGGAGGTCACATTCCCCAAGGGCGCCGTGGATGCTATTTTGGAAGAGACAAAGGCGAGTGTATCCATACAGAGCGATCTGGGCCGGGTGCTTCTGTCCCGGGATGTCCTGACCTCCATTTCCAAAACGACGGAGGGTGGCGCGGTCACCGTGACGGTGGCCGTCGGTAAAGCTGAGAACGCCGGTGGGCTGCTGAAGGGACAGAAGGATGTGACCGAGGAGGCCCTGAAGGACTGCTCTGTGACCGAGGTGACCATCCGCTCCGGCAAGGAGAAGGTAACCGCTTTCGGCGGCAAGTCCATCACCCTCTATCTGCCGGTGGAGAACAAGGCGTTTGAGGTGGGCAAGAGCTATGTCGTCTATCAGATCAGCGACGACGGTTCTGTGGAACAATTGGTGGGCAAGTGTGTCAAGACTGGCGGAAAGCGATTCCTTGAGGTGACCACCACCCACCTGAGCACCTTCGTGGCGCTGCCTGTCGAGGTGGTGGATATGCCCTTTACGGATGTGAAGGAGGAGGACTGGTTCTACGGCGCGGTGGTGTATGCCTACCAGAACAGTATCCTGACCGGAACGGGTGAAACCACCTTCTCTCCCAACGGCCCCATGACCCGCTCGATGCTGGTTACGGCGCTGTGGCGGCTGGAGGGCGAGCCTGAGGCGTCTGGCGCATCCGGCTTCCCGGATGTGAAGCCGGATGCGTGGTACGCCGAGGCTGTGGATTGGGCCAGCCAGACTGGTCTCGTCAGCGGCACAGGTGCGGGCTTTGACCCGGAGGGCAGCGTGACCCGTGAGCAGATTGCCTCCATCCTGTACCGCTATGCAAAGCTCAAAGGCTGGGATGTGAGCAAAACAGCCAGTCTACAGGATTTTGCCGACGGTGCGGATACCTCCGCTTGGGCAACCCGGGCTATGGAGTGGGCCTATGCGGAGAAGCTGATTACCGGAAAGGATGGAAATCGTCTGGACCCGCAGGGCCAGGCCACCCGCGCTGAGGTTGCCGCCATTCTGATGCGGCTTCTGGAGAGCAAGGCGGAGAAGGCCTGAGACTCTGGAAGAACCATAAAGGCCCCGTTTGGCTCCGGTCTGCAAAACCAGGCCGGGCTGTATGGGGGCTCCCCCGGTAAGGATAGAGGGAGCCCCTCCTTACTCGAGCAGGAGCCCGGCAGACCGAATTCGACCTGCCGGGCGGCCCTGCCCACAATCAAGCAGAAAACACAGTTGGGTGAAACTCCGGGAAACCGGTACGGGCCTGCCCCCGCCGTCCAGTCGGCAAGACCTGATTGTGGAAAAATGGGTGGGATGTACCGATACAAGGCACGTTCACCCAATGGGAGAGCGTGCCTTTACTTGTTGAGGTGAGCGGTATAATGCTCAAAGAGCAAAAGCTGACGGAAAAAGAGCTGCGGGGATACCGCCAGTGGCTCTCAGAGCTGGACGAGGAAAGCCGGGGAGAGCAGGGAACTTCCAGACAGGCGATGGATCTGGACCTGTGGAGAATTTTTGACCCCAAAGGGAATATTGGCCGGCAGATTTATGAGAGCTATACGGATGAGGCGCTTTTGGAGGCTGTGGTGGTGACAATGGACCATCCGGGGCATAAGCCTCGGACATATCAGCTCAGTCCCATTCGCCAGGTTTATTTGAAGCAGCGGTTTGGAAACATCAATAAAGCCTGCTGGGCGGCCAGAGGATTCCGGAAGAGGCTGGAAGAGCAAAAGCGGTGGCCGCCAGACTGGCCGGAGCGGGTATCCGCTGACGGATTCAGGGCGTATTGTGAACGGATTGGTTCTCCCCTGACGGAGCAGGATGCAGAACTGGCGGAACATATGTGCAGATCTGTCAGAGAGAGCTGGCGCCCACCGGAGGAAGAGGGAATCCCGCCGGAGCTCAAGAAGCTGTTTCAAAAAAAGCGATGCACCAATAAAAGGGCCATGGAGCTGATGGGTATACCTGTCCTTAGCAAGCTGGCCATGAAGCATTTGTGGAGCTATTGGCTCAGTGCCTGGGGGAAACCTGCAGGGCCTTCCGAAGAAAAAGCAGAAGGAGACTCGGTCATATGAAGAAATGGAAACAGCGCGGATTCGCATTTGTGCTTGCCCTGTCCCTGACCACAGGCCTGTTGACGGGAGCACAGGCGGCCGTATCCAAAGAGACCTTGAACGATGCGGTGCAGGATACCGCAGAATATATGTACCGCACCGTACAGGATCCGCAGGTAGGGTCTATCGGCGGTGAATGGGCTGTGCTGGGGCTGGCCCGGAGCGGGTACGATGTACCGGACAGCTATTATCAGGACTACTATGCCACTGTGGAGGCATATGTGAAGGCCTGCGACGGCAAGCTGCACGATAAGAAATATACGGAGTATTCCCGGGTGATTGTCGCCCTCAGCTCGATTGGGAAGGACGCCAGAAATGTGGGGGGATATGACCTGACTAAACCGCTGGGCGACTATGACAAGACCATCTGGCAGGGCCTTAACGGCCCCATCTGGGCGTTGATTGCGCTCGACTCCAGAGATTACCCCATGCCGGAAAACCCAGGGGCAGAGACACAGGCGACCCGGCAGATGTACATAGACCGCATATTGGAGTGCCAACTGCCTGACGGAGGGTGGAGCCTTTTCGGAGGAACCTCTGCGGCATCCTCCGGAGACGGCGTATCCGACCCGGACATCACAGGGATGGCGCTGCAGGCGCTGGCCAAGTATCAGGATCAGCCAGCAGTGGCAAGGGCGACGGAGGAAGCGCTGGCGTGCATGTCCAAGAAGCAGAACAGCGAAGGCGGTTTTTCCTCTTGGGGGACTAGGAATTCCGAGAGCTGTGTCCAGATTATCGTAGCTTTGTGCGAGCTGGGAATTCCGCTGGACGACCCCCGTTTTGTCAAAAACGGAAACACGCTCCTGGACAATCTGATGACCTTTTATCTGCCCGGAAACGGGTTCCTGCACACGGCAGACGGCTCCGGCTCCAATCAGATGGCATCGGAGCAGGCGTTCTATGGCCTTATTGCCGCCCAGCGGCTTCAGGACGGCAGAAACAGCCTCTACCGGATGAGCGATGCCCGAACCATCCCAGACGGACCGGCGACAGGTCCTGCCAAAGGAGCGGGATTGGAGGGGAAAGATCCGGCAGTCCATTCCAGCCCTATCACTCAGATGGGCAAAACATTCGATGACATTACCGGGGTCAATGCCCATAAAAATCAGCCTGCCATTGAGGCGCTGGCCGCCCGCGGCATTATTGACGGCAAGTCCGATGGAAGCTTTGACCCGGAGGGAAGCATGACGCGTGCCGAATTTGCTGCAATCGTGGTGCGGGCACTCGGGCTCACACCGGAGGGGAAGAACAGCTTTTCTGACGTTGCCGCAGAGGCCTGGTATGCGCCCTATGTGGGGACAGCCTATTCCTGCGGCATTATTACCGGAGTTGGAGACGGCCGGTTCAACCCCAGCGGCACGATCACCCGCCAGGAGGCCGCGGTAATGGTTTCCCGTGCAGCCAAGCTGTGCGGACTGGAGACAGAAATGGACAATGCAGCAACCCGAAATATGCTGGCGCAGTTCCCTGATTATATGAGTACCGCCGAATGGGCCCGCGCTCCGCTGGCATTCTGCTATCAGGAGAAAATTTTGAACCAGGCTGAGCTGAACATTAGGCCCCTGGAGGCTATAACCCGGGCCGAGGTGGCTCAGATGCTGTTCAACCTTTTAAGCAGTGCCAATCTGCTGTAAATTTATTGTATAGGAGTGAAAAGAACCATGCTGAATCAGAGCTGGTTCAGGAATCAGAATAATGTGGTATGCTGTCGGAAAGAAGAGGTTCTGCCCAAACTTGCACGGGAGCTGGCAATTCCGGATTTGTCCCAACGAGTGGAGGAATTCCAGAAGACGCCCACAGCGGAAGGTGTGAACATAAGTGGGCGCAAACGGACTACACTGAAGCTCCTGATTCCGAATCTGACGTTCTCTGAACCTATTGATATGGGCGAAAACGTGTGGATCTATATGGGAGAACTGTGTCCGGCTTACTGCCTGTATATGCCGCAGGAGGACGGTGAAGAAAAGAAATGAAGCTGACGAAGGGGAAGGTAATCGGGGCGCTGGCTATCCTGGTGATCCTGGCGGCGGCCTTTTGGTATGGTGGCAATGCACCGGGACTCCAGGGATGGACAGTAGGCGTCCGCGAGAGCAGCCCGGTGCTGGAGAGCATACAGCCCAGCCAAACACCAGAGGAAACAGGGAAAGATGGCAATAGCCCAGAGCCGACGGAGACGGCAGGGGCTTTGGAAACCCCTGCGTCTCCGGGAACCCCGAAGCCCTCGGAAACTCCTGCACCCACGGAGTCTGCGGCTCCAGAGACACCAACGCCTTCGCCGGAGGGGCTGGCATCCCGGCCCGGCGGGCTGGAAGGCGGAATGACGGCGGAGGAAAAAATTGCGGCGGCAGAAGCCATTGCGGGCGGCTCCTCCGCCGGTGTGGAAAAGGGAGACAGGGAATACTCAGAGGCCAACGGCATGGAGATCAATCCTGAGACTGGAAAGGACAAGTATCTTACGGATCCAGTGCCGGAAGGAAAGCCCCTGCCGGTGGAGCCGCAGGATGTGGAGTTCTCCGATGTGACCCATACCTGTACGCTCTCTGTCCGCTGCAATACTATTTTGGACAACATCGACTGGCTGGACCCGGAAAAAGTGGAGCTGGTGCCGGAAGACGGAGTCATATTCCCTGCGACGACCGTTACGTTCTACGAGGGTGAAAGTGTGTTCAATGTGCTCCAACGTGAGATGCGGAAGGCCGGCATCCACATGGAGTTTGAGGATACACCGATGTACAACTCCGCCTATATTGAGGGGATTAACAACCTCTATGAATTTGACTGCGGAGAGCTGTCCGGCTGGATGTATAAGGTGAACGGCTGGTTCCCCAATTATGGCTGTTCCCGCTATCAGCTCAAAGAGGGCGATACGATAGAGTGGGTCTACACCTGTGACCTGGGTGTGGATGTGGGCGGCTTCTATTCCACCGGCGGTTGAGTACACACGGAAGCGAGCTTGACTTTATGCCATATGTGGTGGAAACAGGAAAGGCGAAGGTTTCTGTAAAAGAGTATACCGAACGCTGTGTAGATGTAGAGCGGTTTCTGGGATTTTGCAGGGAGTGCAGCAGCTATAACACGCGGTGGTCCTGCCCGCCCTTTTCCTTTCAGCCGCTGCAGCTCTGACATCAATTTAACCATCTGACGCTGTTTGCGCGTATACTGCACCCATCCCCGGATGAAACGCTTCCGGTGCTGATACGGGGAATGCGGGAAGAGAAGGCGGGGATGATGGCGGAGCTGTTGAACAGGGGAAAAGTCTCCCCATACGTCGGCACATTCCGCAGGCGGATGCAGCTTGTGTGAGACAACTGCATCAGGACATGCGGGAGCCCCTGGCCGGAGGAGACGCGCTATTCCTTCAACGTCCTTGGGGGAGACAGCGGGAAAACCATGGAGCTGTATTTTGGACGCCCCATAGTTTGGAGTCATAACGGCGAAGTGCCGGAGTACCTGAC
>OMGP01002186.1_pt1 | contig 13307 bp, 8 predicted proteins | sample 1646091 | NCBI WGS metagenome assembly OMGP01 (sample SAMN05578580, study PRJEB25193) | human gut metagenome | biome: Human Microbiome; feature: human-associated habitat; material: feces | host: Homo sapiens | place: USA:Birmingham | reverse complement strand
GCCTGCACCCTCAAAGGAACAATCGATGCAGCCAAAGCAACCCCCACTTTCGAAATATCGGTACCTGCCGTAATGAACGGACTGACCATTACTTTCGCCACAGGGGACGTACCGGAAAATAAATGAATTAAAACGAAATAACTAAAACAACAGAACATTCTCAGTTATATGAAAATAAATTCTCTGTTAATAGCCATTACTCTGCTGGGAACGATGCTTATATCGTTCTCAGCTTGTAATGGGATATTGAGCAGCCTATATGATGAACCGGAAACCGCAAAGGATTTCGGCTTCATTACGATAGATCATGCCAATCATAGCGGTACGGTACGGGTGGATGCTACCCAATATACAAAATGGAACTACATCAATCTGCACACCCTGCAGATTGACTCGGCCAAAGTTACCGCAGAAGGTGCGGATGATCCGGACACATGGGACCTTGCCATTCATCGATACGATGTAAAGACTAATGGCGGTGAGGTGCTTGAAACCGATTACCAAAGCCTGAGTGCACTGAAAAACGCAGGCAGCATGCCTCAAGGTACCTTTGTCGCCGACGAATGGACCACAAATAAAATAGCTGTCGACGTTTCACACATGATGGAGGATAACGGTTATCTGATTTATGCTCCGTCTGACTTCAATCCGGAACTTTCAAAATGGCTCAACGTCGATACCAGTGAAATGCCTCCCATTTACACTCCGTCCAACAAAGTCTATCTGCTCAGGATGAAAGACGGCACAATGGCTGCCATCCGCCTGGTGAGTTACATGAATGCTGCGGGCATAAAGGGATACATGACTTTTGACTACATCTACCCATACGAACCATAATGCTTTGATAAAGACAAATAAAAATAAATATGCAAAGACTACTAAAATCGGCATATTGCTTCTTCGCAGCCCTCTTGTTGACGACAGCAGCTGCCGCACAACATAAAATATCCGGCAGGGTGATCGATACCACCCAGGAACCTCTGGTAGGTGCCACCATCACCCTGAAAGAAAAACCGTCTGTCGGCACCACCACCGATACGGAAGGACGCTACACCCTGACACTGCCGGACCAGAAAGAATATACCGTACAGGTCTCTTTTGTGGGATATGTGACCGCTACAAAAAAAACAACAGCTGCCCGTCAAAGTCGTCTCGATTTCATTCTGAAAGAAGATCAGATGAATCTGAGTACCGTAGTTATCACCGGAACACGTACTCCGAAACTACTGAAAGATGCTCCGATCATCACCCGGGTAATCACAGCCGGCGATCTGAAGAAAGTGGACGCAACCCATATCGGACAATTGCTTCAGGTAGAACTACCGGGTATCGAGTTCTCTTATTCAATGGATCAGCAGGTAAAGCTCAACATGCAGGGATTTGGCGGTAATGCCGTCCTCTTTCTGGTAGATGGCGAACGTCTGGCCGGAGAAACACTGGATAACATAGACTACAACCGCCTCAACCTGGACAATGTAGAACGAGTGGAAATAGTGAAAGGCGCGGCCTCTACGCTGTATGGTTCAAGTGCCATCGGGGGGGTAATCAATATCATTACCAAAGCTTCGGACGATCCGTGGAATCTGAACCTCAATACTCGTTTCGGAGTACATAATGATCAGCGGCATGGGGGTACGGTAGGATTCAATGCCGGCAAGTTCTACAGCCAGACCAACGTACAATATACCAACATAGACTCCATTCACGTAAAACAGGGGGATTATACGACCATCAACGGCAATAAAACCTGGAACGTGAAGGAACGCCTGATGTTCACCCCGAACGAGCAATTGCGACTGACGGCACGTGCTGGCTATTATTTCCGTGAACGGGATGCCTCCTCGGAAACCAAGAACCGTTATCGCGGATTCAGTGGCGGGCTGAAAGGAAACTACGACTTCAACACGAAAAGTAACCTGGAACTGGCCTACACATTCGACCAGTACGACAAAAGTGACTATCTGGTATCATATAAGAATGATATCCGCGACTACAGTAATGTGCAACACAGTGTACGCGCGCTTTACAATTATACGTTCAACGATAAGAACACGCTCACCGTCGGAGGAGACTATCTACGAGATTATCTGATGTCGTATCAGTTCAAAGAAAACGCCGATTATACCATGCATTCCGCCGATGCTTTCGGACAGTTCGACTGGAATCCCACGGAACACTTCAACGTGATTGCCGGATTGAGGTTCGACTACTTCTCCGAATCGAACGTGCGCCATTTCTCACCGCATCTGGGATTGATGTACAAGATAGGAAACTGCTCGCTGAGGGGCTCTTATGCGCAGGGGTTCCGTTCGCCCACCTTGAAAGAGATGCACATGAACTTCTATATGGCAAACACCATGATGATTTATGGTAACCCGGATCTGGAGCCGGAAACCAGTCACAACTTCTCGCTCTCCGGAGAATATACCAAAAACCGTTATAATTTTACGCTGACAGGATATTATAACCTGGTGCACGACCGCATCGAGTATACCTCTTTCAGAGATACCGACGGAATGATCGCACAAAAATATATCAATACCCCACGGGTAGACATTGCCGGAATCGATGCCAATGCCTCTGCCAAATATCCTTGCGGTATAGGTGCACGTATCTCGTATACGTACATCCACGAGTTCATGCGTGACGGACAGACCAAACTCAGCTCTACCCGCCCCCATTCGGCTACGGTACGGTTGGAGTATGGCAAGACATGGGATCATTATGACTTCAATCTGTCACTCGACGGACGGGCCTTGTCACAGGTGAAAACCAATCAATATACTTCCAATGACCCGAATGCGGGAACGGAAAAGGTAACTTATCCGGGATATACCATGTGGAACCTGACGCTCACACAAAGAGTATGGAAGGGGATCAATGTGAATATGGCCGTCAATAACCTGTTCAACTACCGACCTGACTATTATTATGCCAATTCACCCTATACGACGGGAACCAACTTCTCCGTAGGGCTGTCGCTGGACATTGACCAAATGTTCAGAAAATAGCGGAAAAGGCTAAGCCAGCGGATATCTCCGATCGTCCGGCCGGCATTTAGTAAGAACGAAATAAACCAAAGAACAAAAAACAATATGAAAAAGAAACAAATCATCACCACTTGTTGTGTGGCTGCGGCAATACTCGTCGGGGTATTCGTCTGGCAAGCCTACTTCAGTGCCACGAAGATTGCCTTTGTCAATTTCCAGACCATCAACCTGGGAAATATTTCGAAGGCGAACGACAATTCATTTGTCAAACTAAGGGAGGTCTCTACCGATCACCTGGACGAACTGACGGGCTATGATATGGTGTTCGTCAACGGTATGGGATTGCGCATCGTCGAAGAACAACGCCAACAGATACAACGGGCGGCCGACAAAGGTATACCGGTGTACACCTCCATGGCTACCAATCCCGCAAACAATATCTGCAATCTCGATTCGGTACAGATGAGTCAAATACGTCAATACCTGACTAATGCGGGAAAAGTAAATTACCGGAATCTGCTTTCGTATGTCCGCAAAGAGATTGATGGTAAGCTGATCTCCGCCCCCGTACCGGAAGCACCGGTAGAAAAGCCGACCGACATTCTTTACCACGCCGGAGTGAAGAACCCGGATGATGAAATGGAATTTCTCAACGTAACCGATTATGAAAAGTTCCTTCGTGAAAACGGACTCTATCATGAAGGTGCCCGCAAGGTTGTGATCACCGGGCAGATGGCGGATGCCACAGGACTAATCCTGGCACTCGAAAAAGCCGGACACAATGTATATCCGATCTCTTCTTTCACCCGTTTCATGGAGTTCGTCCGTGAAATACGACCGGATGCTGTTATCAATATGGCACACGGACGCATGGGCGACGATATGGTGGAATATCTAAAAGAACGCAATATCCCTCTCTTTGCACCACTCACAGTCAACAGCCTGGTAGAAGAGTGGGAAAACGATCCGATGGGTATGTCGGGAGGATTTCTTTCGCAAAGCGTAGTGACACCGGAAATTGACGGTGCCATCCGTCCTTTCGCCCTCTTTGCCCAATACAAGGACGATGAAGGACTGCAACACTCTTTCGCCGTTCCGGAACGGTTGGAGACATTTGTCAACACAGTGAACAATTATCTCACCTTGAAAACAAAACCCAACAGCGAAAAGCATATAGCCATCGTCTACTACAAAGGCCCCGGACAAAATGCCCTCACAGCAAGCGGAATGGAAGTAGGCCCGTCACTCTACAACCTGCTGCTGAGAATGAAGAAAGAAGGCTACCGGGTAGAAAACCTTCCGGAGAGCGCCAAAGAGCTGGAAAAGATGATCCAGGCACAGGGAGCCGTATTCGGAATGTATGCAGAAGGCGCATTTGATGAATTTATGAAAACAGGGAATCCCGAACTGGTGACTAAAGAACAATACGAGAGCTGGGTAAAAGCATCGCTACGCCCCGGAAAATATGCTGAAGTGGTAGCCGCCAACGGTGAATTCCCCGGCCAATACATGACTACGCCGGACGGACGCCTGGGCATCGCACGATTGCAGTTTGGCAATGTGGTACTGATGCCGCAGATGGCAGCCGGTAGCGGAGACAACGCCTTTCAAGTGGTGCATGGAACCAACGCCGCACCTCCCCACACTTATATCGCTTCGTATCTTTGGTTGCAGCATGGTTTTAAGGCAGACGCAATGATCCACTTCGGTACGCACGGAAGCCTTGAGTTCACTCCGCGAAAACAGGTAGCGTTGTGTAGCGATGACTGGCCCGACCGCCTTGTAGGAGCTCTTCCACACCTTTATATATATTCTATCGGCAACGTGGGGGAAGGCATGATAGCCAAACGACGTTCGTATGCTACCTTGCAATCTTACCTTACACCTCCTTTCCTCGAAAGCAGTGTACGGGGCATCTACCGTGACCTGATGGAGAAAATCAAGATTTACAATAACACCACAGGAGCGAAAGAAAAGCAGTCGCTTGCCGTAAAAGCACTCACCGTGAAACTGGGCATCCATCGTGAACTGGGGCTGGACAGCTTGCCGCCCCGCCCATACAGCGAGGACGAAGTGGCACGTGTAGAGAACTTCGCTGAAGAACTGGCCACGGAAAAAATCACCGGACAGCTTTATACCATGGGGGTTCCCTATGAACCGGAGCGTATCACCTCTTCCGTACTTGCCATGACAACCGAACCGATCGCTTACAGCCTCTTGTCACTCGACAAACAACGTGGCAAAGCAACAGCCGATGTAGAAAAGCATCGCTCTCTCTTCACCCAACGCTATCTGAATCCGGCCCGTGCCTTAGTAGAGAAACTGATAGCCAACCCTGCTTTGGCAACAGACGAACTGATCTGCCGCACTGCCGGTGTCAGTCCCGAAGAACTGGCAAAAGCACGAGAAATAGAGACCTCACGCAATGCTCCGAAAGGAATGATGGCGATGATGATGGCTGCCGCCGCCAAAAACAAGACCGGGGATAAAACCGGCAAAACAGCCGATAAGATGCCGGAAGCCATGAAGAAGAAAATGAAAGAAATGGGCGCACATATGGATTCATCCAAAGCCATGGAAATGGCAAAAAAAATGGGTGCCGATCCGGAAGCCCTGAAGAAAATGGAAGCAAAAATGAATGCCTCAAAGGGAGATAAGCCGGAAGCGGATAAAGCTAAAGGCATGTCGGACATGATGGCCGCCATGGGGAAAAAAACGGCTCAAAAGGAATACAGCAAAGAAGAAATCAACTTTGCCCTTGCACTGACGGAGGTGGAACGCACCATCCGCAATGTAGGCAACTACCAAACGGAACTGACTGCCAGCCCAGAGAAAGAGCTTGCCAGCCTTGTCAATGCCCTCAATGGAGGATACACCGCACCTTCACCGGGTGGTGATCCGATTGCCAATCCCAACACCCTACCCACAGGACGCAACATGTATGCCATCAATGCAGAAGCCACTCCGTCAGAATCGGCCTGGGAAAAAGGAGTTGCACTTGCCAAGCAAACCATTGAAACTTACCAACGCCGCCATAATGACAGTATCCCGCGTAAGGTCAGTTACACGCTCTGGTCCGGCGAGTTTATTGAAACGGGAGGAGCTACCATCGCACAAGTATTGTATATGCTCGGTGTAGAGCCGGTTCGTGATGCATTCGGACGTGTCAGCGATCTGAAGCTGATCCCTTCTGCCGAATTAGGCCGCCCACGCATCGACGTAGTAGTACAGACATCGGGGCAACTACGCGACATTGCGGCTTCCCGCCTTTTTCTGATCAATCGTGCGGTAGAGATGGCTGCAGCTGCCAAAGACGACAAATATGAAAATCTGGTAGCGGCAAGCGTAGTAGAAGCCGAAAAGACACTGACCGAGAAAGGGGTAAGTCCGAAAGATGCCCGTGAAATGGCTGCATTCCGTGTGTTCGGCGGTGCCAACGGAATGTATGGTACGGGCATTCAGGAGATGGTTGAATCCGGTGACCGCTGGGAAGATGAATCAGAGATAGCTGCCACCTATCTTAATAACATGGGTGCTTACTATGGCAGTGAAAAGAACTGGGAAGCCTTCCGGAAATATGCCTTCGAAGCCGCACTGACCCGCACGGACGTAGTGGTTCAGCCTCGTCAAAGCAATACATGGGGCGCGTTGAGCCTCGACCATGTCTACGAGTTTATGGGAGGTATGAACCTGGCCGTACGCAACGTGACCGGCAAAGATCCCGATGCTTACCTGAGCGATTATCGCAACCGTAACCACATGCGCATGCAAGAAGTCAAAGAGGCTGTCGGTGTAGAAAGCCGTACCACCATCCTCAACCCCGCTTACATCAAAGAGAAGATGAAAGGCGGCTCTTCCTCTGCTGCGGAATTTGCCGAGACAGTCACCAATACATATGGCTGGAACGTAATGAAACCTGCCGCCATCGACAAAGAGCTTTGGGACAACATTTACAATGTATACGTAAAAGACGAATACAACCTGAACGTGAAAGAATTTTTCGAAACACAAAGTCCCGCAGCGCTTGAAGAAATGACTGCCATCATGCTCGAAAGTGCCCGTAAAGGTTTGTGGAAAGCAAGTGCCGAACAGGTTGCCGAACTGGCAAAACTGCATACGGAGACGGTAAATAAGTATCGTCCGTCGTGCTCGGGCTTTGTATGTGACAACGCCAAACTGCGCGAATACATCGCGTCCAAGTCAGACGCTCCGGCTGCCGCACAGTACAAAGAAAATATCTCTAAAATACGCGAAGCGAAAGTTTCGGGCGATGCCAAAGGAATGGTGATGAAGAAAGAAGAGATAAACCGGACACCGGAAGAGCAAAAGACAACCCTGAGCAACATTGCCGTGGGTGCAGCCGTTGTAGTGGTAATACTGGCACTCGTACTCTTTGTCCGTAAACGTCGTAAAACATCAGAATAATCAGAAGTATGGATACAGTCGTACTTGTATTAATGCTGTTAATAGCATTCAACTTTCTGCTGAAACAGACTTTCTGGAAAACGGTTGCAGTCGGCATCATAGCCACTGTTGCCGCCCTGTTTGCAGGACTGATGTGGCCGTATGCCATCGAGCAATCGAAAACACAGATTGCCGACTGGCTGGGTAACACAGCCCTGATGCTGGACACTTCCGTTTTGCTGACCATCGAAGTCAGCCTCCAGATGGCCTATGCCATGCTGGCGGTACATGTTGCCAGTGCCTATCCGGTAAAACCGCGTACACTGCTCACCTACCGCTTCCTGAGATGGTTTCCGGGACTGCTCATCTTTCCGGTACTATTCAGCGGGCTGGTCTATCTTATCTTTGCCTTCCCGGGGACACCATTCACCACCGTGGCATGGATGTATGCCGCTTGCGTGCTGATAGCCATTCCCGTAGGACGTTGGTTACTGCTTTACCTCCTTCCGGAGAAGGAGTTGCGGCTGGAACTCTTCTTCCTCACTAACGCATTGGTGGCCATTCTGGGAATTGTCGCTACCGTAAACGGACGGACCTCCGTAGCCGGAGTCAGTGAAGTAAATTGGGGAGCACTGGCCGGCGTCGGTGGAATAACCATCATCGGCAGTGCCATCGGACTCGTTTGGCGAAGGGTGAAGAAAAGAATCAATTAATCACAAAAATAATAAGTAAATCAACTCATTAAAACAGATCAACAATGAATATTATATCAGACATTTTATATTGGATTTCTACAGGACTACTCGTTCCTGACATCGTATTGCTTATCGTATTATTCGGCCGTGCACTTCTGCTGGTCGGCAGTTTCTACGGACAATATCTCTCAATACGCAAAACCGAGGTACTACTCCGTAACGAACTGAATGCACTCACTCCTGCCACCGTTATGGAACTGGCAGACAAGCTTCCGGAAAAATCATCATCATTAGTCATATCGTACATACGCCAGGTGCTCCAGGCACATGAAAGCCCGGCACAGATACAGAGACTGCTTGCCAACTTTGAGATAGCCGCCGATAAAGATCTGGCTATCTCTAAAACTCTGACAAAGCTCGGACCTATCCTCGGTTTGATGGGTACGCTTATCCCGATGGGACCTGCCCTTGCCGGACTGGCAAGCGGCGACATTGCTTCAATGGCCTATAACATGCAGATTGCTTTTGCCACGACCGTTGTCGGACTGGTAGCAGGCGCCGTAGGTTTCTTGACCCAGCAGGTGAAACAACGCTGGTATCTTCAGGACATGACCAACCTGGAATTCCTTTCTGAATTGTTGAACGAAAAACGTGCGGCCCGATGAAACGAAACCTACTCAGAAAAGAAGAAGATGCTGACCCGATCAGCGTTGTATCGAACCTGTTCGATGTAGCCATGGTTTTTGCCGTAGCCCTGATGGTAGCTCTTGTCAGCCGCTACAATATGACCGAAGTTTTCTCTCAGGAAGACTACACGATGGTGAAAAATCCGGGAAAAGAAAACATGGAAATTATTACCAAAGAGGGACAGAAAATCAACCGTTATACTCCTTCGGAAGACCAGCAGAAAAGCGGTAAAAAAGGAAAGAAAGTAGGTATCGCCTATGAACTCGATAATGGGGAAATCATCTACGTTCCGGAAGAATAATAAAGAATAGATTATCCTTAAAATGCAGACAAACGCATCTTTCATCCGCCCATCCGGCAACGAAAGATGTATTTGTCTGCATCTCTTTTACAAGTCAACAATACACCCGCTCTTTTATGAATAGTTGTTGTTTTTTAAAACACACTCTCTGCACAACCATTCCAAATTCTATTATCTTTGCTCCCTGATCGGTTCCGAATAGTCATTCCTCTATCCGGATTAAAAGGGAATCGGGTGTAAATCCCGGACAGTCCCGCTGCTGTGAAGCTCCGTCTGAATTTCCGATAACAACTGTTGCCACTGGGATACCTTTTTGTAAATAGATAAGGAGTCACCGGGAAGGCGTCGGAAACAAGGAGTCAGTCAGAAGACCTGCCGCTTATCAAAGGCTGTTTCCACTCGTGGGATTAGGGAAACGGTACGAAAAGATTCTATAAATATTTAGTTAGAACATAACTCATGGAAATAACCAAGAGGAACGGAACGACGGAACCCTATGACAGGGAGAAAATTGCCGTCGCCATACGAAAAAGTTTTGCCAGTACAGGGCAGGAAGTAAGTAACGAAATCATCTATTCGGTGGTAGAAGAGGTGGAGAATTTTGTCGGGAAAGATACCGCAAACCGTAGTGTCGAACAGATACAGGACAAAGTGGAGCAAAGCCTGATGGAACACGGCTTTTATGCCGAGGCCAAAAATTACATACTCTACCGCTGGCAACGGACTGAACGCAGAAAAGCACTCAACAGCATAATAAATGAATTAGGAGACGGAACTGTGATGGATGTCCTGAAAGAGATTCAGAAAGACTTCACCACCCACGAATACAGTCTCGTTGTACTCTATGAAAAATTTTCAGGGTTTTGCAAACAGGAAATGCCACATTCCGAACGTTTGGCAGCATTGATTAAGGCTGCCGTGGAACTGACCACTCAGGAAGCACCTGACTGGGAGTTTATCGCGGCCCGTCTACTCAATTTCCAACTATCGAAGAAACTGGAAAAGCAGGCGGCATCGGCAGGCATCCGTTCGTTTTACGACAAACTGCGCTATCTGACGGAAGAAGGACTATACGGTAGTTACATACTGGCGGCCTACTCGCAACAGGAGATTGAAGAAGCAGCCGGATTTATCTGCCCTGACAGGGACAAACTATTTAATTATTCCGGACTGGATCTGCTTGTCAAACGCTACTTGATCCGTACCCGACTCCATGAACCGGCAGAGTCCGTACAAGAAATGTATCTGGGTATCGCCCTCCATCTGGCTATGCCCGAACAGAAAGAACGGATGACTTGGGTGAAAAAATTCTACGACTTACTAAGTCGTTTGGAGGTGACAATGGCCACTCCTACCCTCTCGAATGCCCGGAAACCTTATCATCAACTTTCAAGTTGTTTCATCGATACGGTACCCGACAGTTTAGAAGGTATCTACCGCAGTATCGATAACTTTGCCATGGTAAGCAAATTTGGTGGCGGCATGGGAATGTACTTTGGCAAAGTACGTGCGGCAGGAGGAAATATACGGGGTTTTAAAGGTGTAGCAGGAGGAGTAATTCGATGGATGAAGCTTGCGAACGATACGGCTGTAGCTGTTGATCAGTTGGGTATGCGTCAAGGTGCCGTCGCTGTCTATCTGGATGTATGGCACAAAGACCTGCCGGAATTCTTACAATTGCGGACCAACAACGGAGATGACCGGATGAAAGCTCACGATATTTTTCCTTCGGTATGTTATCCGGACCTATTTTGGAAAATGGTTAAGGAAGACCTTAACCAACCATGGTACTTATTCTGCCCTAACGAGATTATGACAATCAAAGGGTATTGCCTGGAAGACTATTACGGAGAAGAATGGGAAAAGAGATACCATGACTGTGTAAACGATACCCGACTTTCCAAAAGAAGTATAAGCATTAAAGACATTGTCAGATTGGTGTTGCGATCGGCAGTCGAAACAGGTACTCCCTTCACCTTCAACCGTGACACAGTGAACCGGGCCAACCCCAATGCTCACCGGGGCATCATTTACTGTTCGAATCTTTGTACGGAAATAGCACAAAATATGGCAGCTATCGAAACGGTATCCACCGAGATACGTACGGAAGAGGGTGACACAGTAGTGGTGAAGACGGTACGGCCCGGCGACTTTGTAGTTTGCAATCTTGCCAGCCTCTCGCTGGGGCATCTCCCATTGGAGGACGAAGAACAGATAAAGGAGAAAGTAAGCACCGTAGTGCGTGCTCTCGACAATGTTATCGACCTGAATTTCTATCCACTCCCTTTTGCGCAAATCACCAACCAGCGTTACCGCAGTATCGGACTGGGAGTAAGCGGTTATCACCACGCACTTGCCATACGCAATATCCGCTGGGAAAGCGAAGAACATCTCCGGTTTGTAGACCGAGTATTCGAACAGATTAATTATGCAGCCATCGAAGCCAGTGCCGACCTGGCAAAAGAAAAAGGACGCTATGAATACTTCGAAGGAAGCGACTGGCAAACGGGAGCATACTTTGGCAAACGGGGATATACTTCCCCCGAATGGAATCGGCTGGCAGCCAGAGTAGCGGAAAACGGTATGCGAAACGCCTATCTTCTCGCTATCGCACCGACCAGTAGTACCAGTATCATCGCGGGAACCACTGCCGGTACCGATCCTGTAATGAAACGTTTCTTCCTTGAAGAGAAAAAAGGGGCCATGCTGCCACGTGTGGCACCGGCACTGTCAGACAAAACCTTCTGGTTATATAAAGATGCCTATACACTCGACCAAAAATGGAGTATCCGTGCGGCAGGCACCCGGCAGTTGCACATCGACCAGTCTCAAAGCCTGAACCTGTATATCACCAATGAATTTACCATGCGACAAGTACTCGATCTCTACTTACTGGCATGGGAATGCGGAGTAAAAACGGTATATTACGTTCGCAGTAAATCATTGGAAGTGGAAGAATGCGAAAGCTGTGCATCTTAAATAAACGAATAAACAAGAAAACGATATGGAAACAAAAAAATTAAAGAAAAATGCCCTCTTCAATCCCGAAGGTGATACAGAAACCCGTCTCAGAAAGATGATCGGAGGCAATACAACCAATCTGAATGATTTCAATAACATGCGATACAAATGGGTAAGCGACTGGTATCGTCAGGCCATGAATAACTTCTGGATACCTGAAGAAATCAATCTGACACAAGATACCAAGGACTATCCCCATCTGACCCCGGCCGAACGAACAGCGTATGATAAAATTCTGAGCTTCCTCGTCTTCCTGGATTCTTTGCAGAGTAACAATCTCCCGACACTCAGCGAATACATCACGGCAAACGAAGTCAACCTCTGCCTGCATATTCAAGCATTTCAAGAGTGTGTACACAGCCAGAGCTACAGCTATATGCTCGACTCTATCTGTAGTCCGGAGGAACGCAATGACATTTTGTATCAATGGAAAACAGACGAACATCTGCTAAGGAGAAATACGTTTATCGGCAATTGCTACAATGAATTCCAGGAAAATCGTGACGGATTTGCCTTGATGAAGACCCTAATTGCCAATTACATCCTTGAAGGTATTTACTTCTACAGCGGTTTTATGTTTTTCTACAATCTGAGCCGTAACGGAAAGATGTCCGGATCGGCTCAGGAAATCCGTTACATCAACCGGGATGAAAACACCCATCTCTGGCTATTTCGCAACATCATTCTGGAGTTGAAGAAGGAAGAACCGGAACTGTTTACGCCTGACAAGGTGAAAGTGTATGAAGAGATGATGCGTGAAGGAGTAAAACAGGAAATCGCATGGGGGCAATATGTAATAGGCGACCAAATCCAGGGGCTCAACCGACAGATGATCTCTGACTATATCCACTTTCTGGGTAATCTCCGTTGGAGTAGCCTGGGTTACACTCCTCTGTACGAAGACAACCGGAAGGAACCGGAAAGCATGCATTGGGTATCGCAATATTCAAACGCCAACATGGTAAAAACGGACTTCTTCGAAGCGAAAAGTACGGCGTATGCCAAAAGTACTGCGCTGGAAGATGATTTATAAATAGTCTATGTTTCCGGGCAATCAACGATAAACAATGGATCATTCATGTGAATCAGTTCTTGAGAGACCTATGCGGTATGAAATTCAATTACTGATTCACATTATCAATGAATACCCGAACAATGGGATATATACATGACCACATTAAAAAAATATTCATCAGCAATGGTTCCTCA
>OMGP01002169.1_pt1 | contig 13390 bp, 21 predicted proteins | sample 1646091 | NCBI WGS metagenome assembly OMGP01 (sample SAMN05578580, study PRJEB25193) | human gut metagenome | biome: Human Microbiome; feature: human-associated habitat; material: feces | host: Homo sapiens | place: USA:Birmingham | reverse complement strand
GGGGGTCAACTTTTATAAAGTTGTTACACATGGTACGGTACAGGTTACGGTTTAAAATTTGTTTATAATGCTGTTGTTACGGTTGTCTACAGTTCATGTGATGTTCTTATATATTTCATTGATGATAAAAAAATAATAAGCTGTAAAAAAAGTAAAAATATAAGAATATAGAATTTAAGTGTAACCGTAACCAACTGTAACTCTACAGTTGAATGTCACCTGTAGATTTTGATTCAATGTGTACAAGTTCTTTCAGTTTTTTGGATAGCTTAAGACCTTTGTACATTCTTGTATCTTCAAACTGAATATACTTATCTTCACCGTCCGAACTGGTGTAGCTTATAATGAAATATAGGTGTGTTTTCTTTTCTGTTTTCATTCCTGTACCGGACACAGCACCTATTACTGCACCTGTACCACCAAAGATCATACCACCAACCAAAGCCCTGCCAATCACAGACTTTGGTTTTTGAATCAGTTCGGTTTTCCCACCATAGAACACATCAGTAATTTGATTATAATTCAGTAGAAGTTTATTCTGTTTTGACAGAGGTATAATTTCTAAGTGATCATCATATAATGTAACTTCATACATATACCCATTTGAATATCCTGCAATATCTTCCTGTAATTGGAAGTAATCGCTGATAACAGAGCCTTTCTTACTTTTGAAAAATCCCATGATCAACCATCCTTTCTAAAGTCTACAACAATAATATTTCCTATGCGTTCTTTAACCCTTCTTGAATAGAATATTTTTCCTGATCAAGCAAAGTTTCCATTCTTTCAATGATTCTTAGTTGGTCAACATTATCCAGTTTCAAAAATAAAGAAAGCATATCAGAAGCATTCTTTCCATATGACTGTTCAATAAGTTCATCTATGTTCAACTTCTTTTCAGTTTCTTTTGGTTCATCCCATTTCATGAGATCACATGGAGAAACACCAAAGACAGATGATAGTGCTTTGATTGTAGAACGTTTGATATTTTCAACGGTTCCCTGTTCCCACTTGTTTACTGCTGCACGATTGACACCAACTTTTTTACCAAGTTCTTCCTGTGACCATCCGTGTTCAAGTCGAAGCTGTTTAATGTATTCACCCATTGTCATTCATATCCACCCCTTTCTTATTTATAATGTATCTTAATTTTAACATATTTTTGATTAAATATCAATTATTTTTGATTTTGTATCTAAAAAAGTTTCAAAAACCTATTGACAACTGAACAAATATGAATTATACTTTGCTTGTATCTTAAAAAGATACATCGAAACAAGGAAAGCAGGAATAAACAGGGTAAACCGAGAGGGCTACACGTAAGTAACATGGCAGTTATGCTGACGGATATATCAGACGGAACGTGTGAAGAATTAGGCAACCCTGTAAAGCAGTTGAAGAAAGCATGAACAGCAGGACAAGAAAGCACAGTTTGGGAAGTAGTTCACGAAAACCATAGGTTGAGCCAATCAGCACTTTACTCCTACATAAGAAGCTGTTAAGCGGAAGAATCAACGAGCGAGAGGACACAGTACCTTGTTTCAAACAGCATTTTTTTCAAAGTCAGGTCAGTCCCATCCACTGACCTGACCACTCCAAAGAACCTGTTGCAGCAGGTAACCAAAACCAAAGGAATGAAAGGAAGTAGGGACTATGAAGTTGAATAAAGAAAAATTTTTGAAAACAGAACTTGGTAGTAGCATGATTGAATGTGTGACCGCTTGGGATAAATGGTTGACAGAACTTAGAAAATTCAATATTTGCAATATAAACAGTGAATACAGAGAAACAAGAAAAGCAGCCGATTGGTGTCAGGCACAATGGGAAGTTTATCAGATGGCTGTAAAGCAGTTTTATAATATTGAATATCATTTTAGCCGTACAGATGAATATTTTGGTATTTGTACAGAAGATGAAACAGATTGGTTATTTAGAGTAGAAAGGTAGGGAAAGATAATGAATAAGATCAGAAGAAAAAGATTGGCAGAAGCCATTGATTTAATTAGTCAGGCAAAGGATATTCTGGAAGAAGTTAAAGATGAAGAACAGGAAGCGTATGACAATCTTCCTGAAAGTTTCCAATATGGTGAACGTGGTGAACAGATGCAGGAATACATTGACAGCATAGATGAAGCATATGGGAATTTGGAAGAAGTTGAAGATATTCTTTCAGAAATATAAGAAAGGGTGATTTTAAGAATGAAATGGTACGTTTCTTTTATTAAAAATGGTTACAAAGTTTGCCACTGTTTTGAAGATGATGAATTACAGGCAAGACATTTTGCAAACTTGGTAAATGGAACGGTATATAGAGATTAGCCGAAACGGTCAGAAATGACCGTCATGCCGTGGGGTGACTGCCCGGTGTCTGATGATGGCAGGTTATCAGAAAAGTCAAATAGTGATAACAGTTCTTTTTTAAGTGCTGTCTGTTATGTGATGGTTGACAGGTTTCGTTCACTTTTAAGGTGAAAGTGTTCAGCGGTTCATGGAAAGCAACGCTTTAAAAATTCCATAGTTGGAAAGCAAGTTTGCAGATTTTAGTGTGAAATCTGATAAGGGTTTACTGGTATTGTTCCCGGATTTAAAAAACCATCCCATAACAGGCAGCATTTACAAAAGGGCTGTTGTCCAGAAAGGAAGGTAAAAAGCTGATGAAAAAAGTGATTGCAGGGTGTATTGATCTGACGCTTGAATTTGATACCGTTGATGAATGTAATCGGTATGCAGAAAGCATTGCTGCAAAGAAACAGGTGTTTAATGTGCTGAAATATGAAGAATTGCCCGGTGGAAGAATCAGGGTAAGGATTCAGAGACAGTATAACAACAGTCCGTTCCCGGCAGCTATGGAAGGTGGTGGAAAGAATGAATAAAAAATTGCTTAGGAGTGAAATGGTTTTACATGATGATACGAATGCAACGCTTGCAGAAGCACTTGGTATTTCACAGCAGTCTTTATCTGCAAAAATGAACGAAACAAACGGTGCAGAGTTCAATCAGGGTGAAATCAGTAAAATCAGATCAAGGTATAATTTATCTGATACGAAAGTGATTGCAATTTTTTTTGCATAAAATGTATCTTTTTAAGATACAAAACTTTTAAGAAAGGAATGGTGATTTATGAATTTCAGTGAAAAGCTGAAAACGGCTATGCAGGAATTGCACCTGAATCAACGTCAGGTGTGCGGTATGACTGGAAAAAGCAAAGGTTCTGTCAGTCAGTACCTGTCAGGTAAGCAGATACCGTCAGAAGATGTTCAGCGTGATATTGCAGTATCACTTGGACTTGATCAGGACTATTTCACAAAAGACAATAGTCAGACGGTTGTGCTTCCGACAAAAGAAGTAAGAAACGGTGTAATACCAAGATTGGATGTGGAAAAGGCTGCCAAGTTATTGCAGATGAATCACAACACAGTCAGGAAAGGGTTGCAGCAGGGGGTTTTTCCTTGGGGCTATGCAATCAAAACTTCTGAAAACCGTTGGTGTTATTTCATCAATGCAAAACGATTTGCAGAGATTGAAGGGGTGTGTGTCTGATGCCGAAAATTCAATACAAAGAAATTAAGTTCAGACAGAACAGCCTTGATCTTATCAATCTGGTAAATCAGGTTGTAGATGAATACAAAGCACAAGGGTATGAACTGACACTTAGACAGGCTTATTATCAGTTGGTTGCCCGTGGCTATATCCCAAATAATGAACGCAGTTATAAAAACATTGGCAATCTGATCAATGACGGCAGACTTGCAGGGCTGATTGATTGGTACAGCATTACAGACAGAACCCGTTATCTTAGAGGTCATAGTCATTGGGATGAACCTGCTGATGTGATTGCAAGTGTAAAATATTCCTACAATCTGGATAAATGGAAAGGTCAACCGAATTACGTTGAAGTGTGGGTTGAAAAGGATGCACTTGTTGATATTGTTGGTCAGGCTTGTGACCCCATTGATACACCGTATTTTTCATGCAGGGGTTATACTTCACAATCTGAAATGTGGGGTGCTGCACAACGGTTTATCAGACAAGGTTACAGAGAACAACGCATTATTATACACCTTGGAGATCATGACCCAAGCGGTATTGATATGACAAGAGATATTCAGGAAAGACTGAATATGTTTGGTGCTGATGTGTATGTGAAACGTGTTGCTTTGACCATGAACCAGATTGATCAGTACAACCCACCACCAAACCCGGCAAAGCTGTCAGATAGTCGGTGTCATGCGTATATGGAACAGTTTGGTGATGAATCTTGGGAACTGGATGCACTTGAACCAAGCGTTATTACAAATTTGATCAGAAATGAAGTAACCGCCTTTCGTGATGATGTGATTTATCAAGAAGTGTGTGACAGGGAACACAGAGAAAAGGAAGAATTACAGATGTTGGTTGACAACTATGACGAAACTGTAAGGTTCTTAAATATGAATTATGGAAGTGAGGAATAAAACCATGAAAAAATATGAATTTACAGGAGAAACAAAACAGGTTGAACTTTTGTTCAGAACAGCAACATTGCACCGCATCCGGGCGGTTGTGGAATTTGGACTTGTCAAAGTCGGTGACCTTGGCGGTTGGATTGAGAAAGAAGAAAATCTTTCCCATGAAGGAAAGGCTTGGGTTTGGGGCAATGCCAAGGTTTGCGGTGATGCCGAGGTTTGCGGTGATGCCGAGGTTTGCGGTGATGCCAAGGTTTGGGGCAATGCCAAGGTTTGGGGCAATGCCAAGGTTTGCGGTGATGCCAAGGTCTTTTCTGCAAGTCATGTTCTGGTAATTGGTGCGATTGGCAGCAGAAATGATTTTACAACCTTTTACCGTGATAAAGATGGGGAAATTACTGTGAAATGTGGTTGCTTCCTTGGAAAAATTGACAAGTTCCTTGAAAAAGTAACTGCAACACACGGAAATTCAAAATATGCATTGGTTTACCGTGCTGCCGTTGAAGTTGCAAAGTTACAGATTGACCTGTCAGGCGAAGCACCTGAAAAAGAAGAAAGAGAGGATGAAAGTAATGAATAAGGTGATGAATATTATCAAAGAAAAGGGAATTGACAAAAGACTTCATAACAGTGTGAACAGCGTTGCAAGTCTTTGTGGTGGGAACATTCCGCAGGAAGAAATTGATTTGTCTGTAAGACATATTCTTGATCTTGAAATACACATGAATCCTGATTTTGAAGATGCTTTTGCAGAATATGCTTATGATCTGGCAATGGACAACCTTGTGAAAGAACTTGGTATTAAATATGACCCTGATTCTGATGCTGCAAAATATCATTCTGAACGTGATCAGGCAATGCATTCATTTGCTGTCATGTTAGCAAAGATGATATGCAGGTAATTCAATTCATGCCACACCAACAGAAGGTTCTTGACCAAACAGAAGATTGTAACCGGGTTGCATATTATCTTGATATGGGTCTTGGTAAAACTTTTGTTGGTGCTGAAAAGGTGTATTTGCTGAACAATGACGTGAATTTGGTGATCTGTCAAAAATCTAAAATTGATGATTGGGTGGAACACTTCAATACATATTATCCTGACTATGCCGTGTTTGATCTGACAAAGAAAACACAGGCGGTCAGGTTCAGAGAACTGATTGACACCAAAGATATTTATAACAGTGGTTTGCAGATTGTCGGTGTAATTAACTATGATTTGGTATTCAGAAGGTCATATATCAGTCATATAACCAACTTTACACTGTTGCTTGATGAAAGTTCCCTTATCAGCAACGAAACCGCTAAAAGGTCAAAATTCATACTGAAACTGAAACCAGAAAGTGTTGTCCTGTTGTCAGGAACACCAACGGCAGGAAAGTATGAACGATTGTGGTCACAGCTTCACCTTTTGGGGTGGGATATTTCAAAAAAAGCGTTTTGGAAGTCATATGTTGAGACTGAATGGGTTGAAAACGGTGACGGTTATAAAACAGAAGTGATCACTGGTTATAAGAACGTAAATCATCTGAAAAAACGGTTATCACAGTTTGGTGCGGTATTCATGAAAACAGAAGAAGTGATTGAACTGCCTGAACAGGTTGAACAGACCATGTTCATGAAAACTACAAAGGAATATAGATTTTTCATGAAAAACAGCTATCTGGTTCTTGACACATTGAACCTATGTCAGTTCAAAGATGATTCTGATTACTATGGTACAGACGTAACACCAAGGGTTGAAATGGTCGGTGATAACAAGTTAACAAAAATCCTGTATGCTAGGCAGCTTTGTGGTCAGTATCACAAGGAAAAACTGGAAGCATTCAAAGACCTTCTTGAATCAACAGAGGATAGATTGATTGTTTTCTATAACTTCAATGAAGAACTGACAAGACTTAGAAAGGTATGTGAAAGCATTGGCAGGGAAGTCAGTTTTGTAAATGGTTCAGGACGTTCAATGTACGCATATGAGGAAATATCAAACAGTGTGACGTTCATTCAATACCAAGCCGGGGCAATGGGTGGTAATTATCAGAAAGCAAATAAAATCATATACTTCACCCTTCCACTTGGTAAAGGTTCATGCGATCTTTGGGAACAGTCCAAAAAGAGAATACACCGCATTGGTCAAACTAAAACTTGCTTTTATTATTACCTGATCGTAAAAGGCAGTTTTGAAGAAAAAAATTTTGCAGCATTAAAGGAAGGAAAGGAACTGACAGATGAATTGTTCACATAATTGCAAGATGTGCCGTGTGTGTAAGTACATCAGAAAGCATTTCAAAAACTTTATCATAAAAACATTGTGTGTGCTGAATGCGTTCAGTTTAGTTTACTGGATATGTTGGATAGATGCAATTATATCATGGCAGCCTTGGGTGATTATGTTGGTAAATGCGTCATTCCTTATTTTAGTAGCATATGCAAACGATATGTTCATTGAAGAAGGTGATAAAAATAGCAGCAGAAAAAAATTTTGAAAACAAGGTTAAACGATACTTAGATGATTACGGCTGTTGGTGGCTGAAATACTGGGGCGGTGCAGCCTATACAAAAAGTGGAATACCTGATTTATTGGTAAGTTCTGACGGCTGTTTCTTGGGTATTGAAGTCAAGGCAGACAAGGGTGAACCCACATTATTGCAGCTTTATCATCTTAGAAAAATCAGGCAATCAGGTGGGTACGGTATTTTACTTTACCCAAAGGATTATGAACAGTTCAGGCTGTTCAATGAAAACAAATCGAAACTTAACGCTTGGTATCTCGAAAATATCGAAGAACAGAAGCGTTGGGAAATAAAGTTAAAAGGAGAATGAAAACATGAAAATGACCAAAGAAGAACAGATTAACTATTTCCGTGAAAGCATGATGTCAACAAAACGTGAAGGAATGGCAGACCTGCTTGACTTCATGGTTGACCTTGGCTTTTTAACAGCACCTGCATCTGGTGGTAACCATTTGCCTGTTGATGGCGGTCTTTTGGAACATACTGTCAACGTCATGCAGTTGGCTGAAAAAATCGGTGTAGCAATGCTCGGTGGTGCTGCATACAACAAAATTCATAACAGCGTGATCATTGCTGCCGGACTGCATGACCTTGGTAAATGTGGGCGGTTTGGAAGTCCATACTATGTTGAAAACATGATTCAGGACGGCAGACCAACAAAGAAAGAACCTGAACAGAAATATAAGCGTTCTGAATCCAAACCATTCAAGATCAGTTATGAACTTTGCCACATTGATCACCCGTTAAGATCGGTGGAACTGGCTGCACGATATATTGATCTTACAGAAGAAGAGGAACACGCTATTTTCTACCATGACGGTGCTTATGGCAGTCTTGCCTATGATCTGAAAGGTCATGAGGAACCGTTGCAGGTTATCATTCATTTTGCTGACTTTTGGGCTGCACAGTTCTTAGAAGTTGGAAAACTGGAACAGTTTAATGATTTGGAAGTTAAGGAAGGGGATGGTGAATAATGTTTCAGGAAAAATTGTCGTGGGTAATCGGAGCGTATAACAAACTAGTCAAAGACCAAGACATTCCTAAAATGCAATGCAAAGAACCAAATGGTGGTTATATTTCAGTATACCGTGTTGGTGATGTTATCAGAATTGACGTGAAGTCAGACGAAACAAAAAGAAAGTGAGGATGAATAAAATGAGCAGTGCAAAAAATCACAGAATCAGAAGTCACCGCAGCTACAGAAATAAGGTGTCAACGGTTGAACATTTTCAGCGTAAGCAGTTGGTGAAATCATCAACCAAAAAGGCAATGGATGCAAAGAGTAATTTCTTTGCTAACCTGATGGGATTGTTTAAGAAAGGGGATAAGTAAATTATGGCACAGAAAGTTTTAGTTATGGGTGAATCCGGCACAGGAAAAAGTACAAGTATGCGTAACTGTGATGCAGCTATCACAGCAGTGGTGAACCCGGTTGGTAAACCGTTACCGTTCAAAAATCATTTTGATATGCTGAACAATGAAACGGATGCCCGGAAGATTACCAAATACATGAAAGATCAGGCAGCAGCCGGGAAGAAAATCATCGTGGTTGATGATTTCCAGTATATTCTTGCTGTTCCGTACATGAACCGTATAAAAGAAACTGGATGGGATAAATATAATGATTTTGGGGCTAACTACTTTGAAATTATTGATGTATGTAAAGACCTTCCTGATGATGTTGTGGTTGTTTATATGACCCATTTGGAAACGTTGGATAACGGTTTGACCACTGTTAAGCTGATCGGTAAACTGTTGCGTGAAAAGATCACCATTGAAGGACTGTTTACCGTTGTCCTTAGAACTGGTGTAAATGAAGGCAAGTATTATTTCTATACACAGAACAGTGGTAAGGACACAGTAAAATCACCGCTTGGAATGTTTCCATCATATGCTATTGACAATGATCTGAATTATGTGGTGGACAAGATCAGAAATTATTATGAAATCGGTGAATATAAATCTGATGCTGAAATGGGTCAGGCTGATCAGGCAGCATCTACAGAACTTGAAAAGCCGGATGCAAACGGCAGACGGTCAAGATCGAGAAAAACGGCAAAGGAAGAAACTGAAAAAGCATCTGGAACCAGAAAGACCCGTGCAGAAGTAGAAGCAGAAAATCATCAGAAAACTGCTGATTATATGACTGCTGTTGATGAAGCACTTGACAAGGCTTTTCCTGATCAGGAAGAAGTTCCGTTTGAAGAAGCTGCCCCTGTTATGGATTCTGTACCGAAGCCGGATTTACAGAAACCACCGAGAAGAACACGCAAGGAAAGACAGGCTGAACAGGAACAGGGTGCTGAAACGTTTATTTGTACAGAGGACACATATTTTTATATTCCTGCTGATGATAACTATGTGATGAAACATCAGGGTGATGAATCACCGAAAGAAGCAAAGGTTATCGCAAAAGAAGAATTTATTGAAGGTTGCAAGCGTATTTCACAGGGTAAATCTGAACAGAACCCGGTTGAAGGTGTAATGAACCCACCTGAAACACCTGCAAGGGGTCAGAGACGCAGAAGAACCCGTTAAGGTGGTGAAATTATGGAATGGTGTCTTTTCTTCATGGCTTTACTGTTTGGTTTTGGTGCTATAGGTGACAAAAATCAGGTAGACAGAAACAATTACACATTGATTTGTATAACCTGCATAGCGGTTATTGCAATATTAAAATTTATCAAATGAAAGGTTAAAATGGTGAAAAATTATGGCTATTGATTTCAGTGCTTTTGATCAGAAGGTGGATTTACAGGCATTACAGAAAGAAGTTGCAGAATCTGATGCATCAGCGTTTGAAGATGTGCCGGATGGAACTTATATTGTTGGTTTTGAAAAAATGGAAATCAAACTGACAAACGCAAAAGACAAGCTGATGTTTGCTGTTCAGTGCAAAATCAAGGAAGGTGATCATAAAGGAAGACTGCTTTTCTTCAATCGTGTGATCAGTGGGAACAGTTCACCGAAATGGACTGACGGCATGGCAATCAAATCTGTCTGCACATGGCTTGACAAACTGGAAACAGAGACAATCCCGGAATTTGTAAATTATGCAGACTTTGCTGATTGTGTTCTGGATATTTTTCAGGAAGTTCAGGGCAAGGTGGAAGCAGAGGTTGAATGGGCCGCAAAGAAATTCAATCCTATCACCATCAAGGAAGTATTTGATTGCTAAAAAATTTTACATTGCTTGTATCTTAAAAAGATACTAAAATGAAACAGTAGGCGGTGCGGTTGGGTTATTCCACCCCCACCGCCTTTTTTGAAAAGTGGGGTGATTGAAATAATATTTTATGATTTTGAGGTTTTCAAAGAAGATTGGCTTGCCGTTTTCATTGATGTGACCTGTAGAAAAGAATACGTCATAGTAAATGACCCTGACAAATTAAAAACCCTATATGAAGCAAATATAAAAGATATATGGGTTGGTTTTAACAACAGACATTATGACCAGTATATCATGAAGGACATTTTATTAGGCATGAACCCCAAAAGAATAAATGATTGGATTATTTTGGAAGAAAGGGAAGGTTGGCAGTTTTCAAAAGCATTCAACAAGGTTCCGATGATCAACTATGATGTTATGCCAAACCCCCCTATTGGTTTGAAAACAATGGAAGGTTTTCTTGGTAGCAACATCAAGGAAACGGGTGTTCCTTTTGATATAAATAGAAAACTGACCAAGGCAGAAATTGAAGAAACCATTAAATACTGCCGTCACGATGTTGAACAGACAATCAAGATTTTCCTTGAAAAAATAGACGAGTTCAATGCAATGCACGGAATTGTTCAGGCATTCCCCCAAATGGTCAGCTTATCCAATATAGGTGACAGTGAAGCAAGAATAACAGCAAAAGTCCTTGGATGTGTGAAACAGGATTTCAACGATGAATTTGATTATTTCTTTTTACCTTGTTTACGTCTGAACAAATACAAATATGTTCAGGACTGGTTTGAGGAAAAGAAAAAAGAAGCGTTAGCAATGGATTTACAGAACTGTGATAAGTACGATAAAAAACTATGGTATAAATCACAGAATCTTGAAACCATTGTGGCAGGCATACCGCATTCATTTGGCTTTGGTGGTCTGCACGGTGCAGAATCAAAACCAATACATAAGACCGGGCAAATTCTTCATGTAGACGTAAATAATTATTATCCGTCAATGCTGATTGCTTGGGGGTTGGTCACAAGGGCAGCTACCAATGACAACTACACTTTAGTGTATAAAACAAGAAAATCCATGAAAGCAAAACAAATTGCTGCTGCAAAATCAGGCAATAAGGCAGAAGCAAAGAATTGGAAGAAAGCACAGTTGCCATATAAGAAAATGCTGAATGCTTTGTCAGGTGGTATGAAAGATGAAACAAATCCTGCATATGACCCAAGAAATAATAACTGTATGTGCATAAACGGTCAGCTTATGCTGCTTGATCTGATTGAACACCTTGAAGCAGTACCGGGGTTTGAACTGATTCAGTCAAATACAGATGGTTTGATTATTTGGATTCCTGACACTGATGAAGCCTTTGAAATGGTTGATGATATTTGTTGGGAGTGGGAACAGCGTTGTTCTACTGAACGTTGTTCAATCCTTCTTGAACTTGACAACATTTCTGAAATTTATCAGAAAGATGTGAACAATTACCTTTGGGTTGGTTCTGATGGAAGCGTTGAAAGAATCGGTGCTTATGTGAAAGAACTGTCTGCAACAGACAATGATTTGCCTATATTGAACAAAGCGTTGGTTGAATATATGGTTCACAAGACACCAGTGGAACAGACCATAAATCAGTGTAATGATCTGATCATGTTCCAGAAAATAGTTAAGCTATCGAATAAATATGATTGGGTGGAACATGAGCATTGCACACCGATCATAACAAATACCGGGAAAAGAGTGATTAAGCAGGTGTATGAATATCCTGAAAAAGTCAGATACAGTTATAAGTCATACAGGGTGTTTGCTTCAAATTGTCAGGATGATGGCAGACTTCTGAAAAGAAAAAAAGTCAAACCAAAGGGTGAAAAATTTGGTAATACACCTGATCACTGTTTTATCTGTAATGATGATGTGTGTGGGGTAAAAGCACCGCAAACACTTGATAAAAGTTGGTATATAGATTTAGCAAAGAAGCGGTTGAAACAATTTGGTATTGTTGCATGATGCAGGAAGGTGGTGATTGATATGAAAGTGGTATTTGGTAATTCTGACACATGGAACGGTCATAATTGGAAGATGGAAGTTGACCTTTCTGTGATCTGTAAATTGGAAGGTAAAAAAGAAGATGTGACAGCCTATGGTGATGATAAACGTAAGTATGCAACTTCTTATCCAAAATCAAAAGTAAGGAAGTTATTTAAGCTGATGGTTCAGAACATATACGATGATAACACCTTGGATGAAATTCAGAATTATTTAAAAGGTCATTCCAAAGGGTACGAAAAACTGTTTTATGAAATAAGGCAAAAGAATGGTAGGTGATCAGGATGCTTTACAAAGGTTATATCAAAGCGAAAGGAAAAGCAGCGATTGAACCATTTAAAGACAGAACAAAATACAGAACATATGAAGAAGTGAAGGATTTGCCGGGGTTTGCCGGGGTTCTTGCTGATGATACCATCCTGATTGACATTGATGATGCTGAACAGTCTGAAATTCTGATGAACATTGTGGAAGATTATCAGCTTGATTGCAGAGTATACCAAACATCAAGGGGTAGACACTTCCTGTTCAAAAATCACAGCATATCAAGAAACCGCACACACGTACCGCTTGCAATAGGTTTGACCGCTGATATTAAACTTGGTTCCCGTTCTTCATATGAGGTCATAAAGATAGATGGTGATGAACGGTTCATTGAATGGGATGTTGAAGATGATTGCACTTATCAGGAAATTCCAAAATGGTTGTTTCCTGTACGTGCAACCGTTGATTTCCTTGATATGGATGCAGGTGACGGAAGGAATCAGGCATTGTTTAATTACATACTGACATTAACTTCAAATGATTTCACAGTTGATGAAACACGGGAAGCAATCAGAATTTTGAATAAATATGTTCTGAAAGAACCGCTTCCTGATGAAGAACTGGAAGTTGTTCTTAGGGATGAAGCATTTCAGAAACCCGTGTTCTTCAATGACAAGACGTTCATGTTTGACCGTTTTGCAAATTACCTGAAAAACAACAATTATGTGATAAAGATCAATGGTCAGTTGCACATTTATCATGATGGTATCTATGTGAACGGATATAAAACCATCGAAGCAGCAATGATTCAGCAGATACCAAATTTAAGAAAAACACAAAGACGTGAAGTTCTTGACTATATGGAATTGATTGTTGATGAAAAACCTGCTGCTGACGCAAGGTATATTGCTTTTCTGAACGGGGTGTTGGATATAGTCACAGGTAACCTATTGCCTTTCAGC
>OMGP01002165.1_pt1 | contig 13406 bp, 9 predicted proteins | sample 1646091 | NCBI WGS metagenome assembly OMGP01 (sample SAMN05578580, study PRJEB25193) | human gut metagenome | biome: Human Microbiome; feature: human-associated habitat; material: feces | host: Homo sapiens | place: USA:Birmingham | reverse complement strand
CACGATGACAGACTGTCATCGTAGATAAAAGATTTAAAATATAAAATTTACACAGGAAGAATAAACCTTTTTCCGTCTATATCCGATACTTTTAACGTGACGTCATACACTTTTTGTATGAGTTCACCCGTAAGTATCTGCTGGGGACTTCCCTGCGCAATACATTTTCCGGCTTTTAACGCAACAATTTCATCGCTGTAATACAACGACTGATTGACGTCATGGAGTACCATAATAATCGTAAACCCATATTCTTCATTTAACCTGCGAATCAGCCGCAGAATCTGAAGCTGATAGCGGATATCCAGATACGTTGTCGGCTCGTCCAACAGCAGAACCTTTGCATCCTGCGCCAGTGCCATTGCAATCCACACACGCTGTTTCTGTCCTCCGGAAAGCTGACTGACCGTCTTATCCTTGTGCTTTGTGGTATTGGTAATTTCAAGCGCCCATTCAATCCGCTCCATATCCTTTGCTTTGTCAAACGGAACGCCCATTTTGTGATACGGAATCCGTCCGTAAGATACCAGCTTTTCCACAGTTAAATCCGGCGGCGCCGTATTATACTGATGTACCACGGCAACCGACTGTGCAAACTGCTTCTGCCGTATCTGTGCAATATCCTCACCCTGTAATAAAATCTTTCCACCTGCCGGCTTTAAATTTTTCGTCATCAACTGGAGCAGCGTAGATTTTCCACAGCCGTTTGGTCCAATCATCGTTGTGACAATGCCTTCATGAAATGACAGATTCAGGTTGTTAAGCACCTCATGTTTATCATAGGCAAATGACAGATTTTCTATTTCAAATACGTTCTTTTTCTCTTTATTATTTTGCATATCCCTGCTTTGACCTCCTAAGCAACAAGATGAAAAACGGTCCACCCACAACAGACATAATCACGGACGCACTGATTTCATACGGTGCGGCAATCGTTCTTCCGACTGTATCCGCAAGAAGCAATACGACCGCACCAAGCAGGGCTGAATACGGCACGAGCGTTTTGTGGCTGCTGCCCACCAGCAGTCTTGCAATATGCGGAACAATTAACCCCAAAAAGCTGATTGCCCCGATAACAGCTGTTGAAATCGCGGCAAGCAGTACCGCAATCACGGAAATCACCATACGGCTTTTTGCCACGGATACGCCGATAGAACGCGCCGTCTTATCCTCTAATGCCAGCAAATCGCACTGTCCCGAAACAACCACTGCGGCAATCAGTCCAACCACCACATAGCCGATTAACGTTTTAAAATCTGTCCACGTTTTCATCGTGATATTGGCATTGACAATGCTTGCCGCTCCGGAATAACTGCTGCCCGTGCCTGAATTAAATGCACTCATCAGTCCCGTAAACATTGCATTGACCGCCACACCGACTAAGATAATGCGAAGCGGCGATAAACCGTCCTTCCACGACAGCGCATATACCAAAAAAAATGCGGCAAGACCGCCTAAAAATGCCGCCGCCGGTGTGAAAAAGTACAATGACGGACAAAATGCCGTAAGCAGTACTGCCGTAAGACTCGCACCCGAACTGACACCGATAATACCGGGGTCTGCCAGCGGATTTTTCATGACTGCCTGCAAAAGCACACCGGATACTGCTGTTGCCGCGCCGCCCGCCATTGCAATAAAGATTCTCGGAAAACGCAAATCATAAATTGTTGCGACATTTTCATCATACGCGACAAACAGCCCGCTAAATAACTGTTTTGCCGACACCTTCAGACTTCCCGTATTTGCCGCCCACAAAAACAAAAGCAAGAGTGCTCCTGCTGTCAAAATATAAGACAACACTATTTTTTTCTTTTCCATTTTTTTCTCTACTTTCCGCTGTATTTCCAGCATTTTAAAATAACAGTGTAAATATTGCCGTACTCTCCGGCATGTGCATAATCCCCACGGAGCAGGTCATTTTCAGACACACACTTCCGTGAAAAATCCTGCCGGAATCGCTTCCGATATTGACAAATTCAAGCACGCTTGCCGGAAATGAAATCAAATCGCCGTTTCGCTGTGCTTCACAAAATTTTGACCCGTCAAAATATTTCAGACATTTAATCTTTCCGCTCATTTTTCTTCCCGTCATCGCGGAATATTTCTCGACCCGCTGTGCCTTTAACAAAATCATGCCCCTGCCGTCCGTGACCGACAGAGTACAGGGATGTATAAAGCCTTCGTTGGACATGGAAATGTTGCTGCCGTTTTTCACGGTTTCCCTGTATATAATAAACGGAAGCAGATATTGACCGTCCCGCAGTCCGTTGCACAAAATCGTGCCATCAAACCGTTCATATGTACGAAGCAGATGCTTCATGCGGTACTGTTCTTCCATACTGCGAATCACTTCAAAAGTTTCATCCGAGCAGTACATGGATAAATACAGTGCGTCATTACATGCCTGCGCCTCTGTCACGCCTTCATAAATCAGATGATTTGTTGCAATGTCCATCCGCTCCGCGTATTTACGCGCCGTCTGTTCACCCAGCTTTTCAAGCCGCGGATGTCTTGAATCCGTGCGATTCAAATAACCGTCCTTCTCCAGCGCCGTAAATACCCGGCTCACCGTATATTTTTCTACACCGAGTGTCTTAGACAGATTGGTTACATTGCAGTTTTCCGGTGACATTTTTAATAAACTGACTAAGATTCGTATTTTTAAAAATTCTATCGAATCCAGCTTTCCCACTTCCCCTCTGATTGATTATTTGCGAATTTACTTATTGGCTAATTTGTTAATTTGCTGATTTGTTGATTCATTCATTTGTTCATTGGTTGATTCACTTACTTGCTGTTTAGTGTTCATTGTTGTTTTCTACTTTCTGCTTGTGTATATTTTGTTTGTCACTGCTACTCTATGTTAGCTACCGCTAATCTATGAACAAAAAATAAAATTCCCGATTTGGGAATTTCTGTCTTTAAAATAAATGTTAGTTTTAGCTAACTTCTATAGTATAAATGTCTGAATTTCAACTGTCAATGCGGCTTTTGAGAACTTTTCTCATTTTCTATTCTACATAACAAAAACTGCCGCATAAACGCTTGTTTTTGTCCTTGATGACATTTACAACGCTTTATACGGCAGTTTGTTTTTATCTCTGATTGTTTTTACTCTGCAATTTTCTTATCTGTTTCCAGAATGTGATGTACCAGCCAGTCTGTTAAGAATGTAAGCACTTCCTGAATGACTTCTTCAGAATTTTCATCTAAATGCTCTAAATCCAGTTCATCTAACTTCTGGCAGAACTGGTCGTGCTGTACCTTCTGCATGAACATTCCCTTGTAATTAATGCTTTTCATATATTCTTCTTCATGCTGGAAATGTATCTTGGTATAATCTCTCAGTTCATTTAAAATCTTAGCGATATGGTCATATTTGTCCGGTATAAATTCATTTTTATATAACTCATACGCTTCATCTGCGATTTCAAAAAGCTTCTTATGCTCCTCGTCAATCTGTGCAATTCCTGTATAATATTCCGGTTTCATCTCGTACATTATCTTTTCCTCCAATTCCGGCGGCTGTCAGGCTATTGATGTATTTTTACATTTATACAGCCCATCTTTACCTGCCTCTTAATGTTTTTATTACAATAACATAAATAGCCGGTGATGTCGAATAGTTTTTGTAAAAATAGAGGGTATGTTGTTTTTTATTGTTACATTTCATCAAATAGTGTTTTATTCCTTATGTTTTGAACGTTCGTGGCTTTTAATACATCTCATGTTAAAGTTAATCTCGCACCAGTGCCCCATCTGCTGCCACAACTTAATCGTTTCAATACATCTCATGTTAAAGTTAATCGAAAAGTCCGGAGGTGCGGTTACAGATTACGCAAAGTTTCAATACATCTCATGTTAAAGTTAATCGGGACAGCACGAAGCGATTATTTCGCAGGAATCATTGTTTCGATACATCCCATGTTAAAGTTAATCTACAGCCCGTATTCCATACTTTTCTTTAATCTCCTCGTTTCAATACATCCCATGTTAAAGTTAATCTTTCTGGGTAAATACACAGATGAACTGCCGGACGAGTTTCAATACATCCCATGTTAAAGTTAATCTCAGGATATGTCCAATATTCAGGATAAGAATATTTCGTTTCAATACATCCCATGTTAAAGTTAATCAAACAGCCAGAGATTCCGGAGATGACCGTAATGAAGTTTCAATACATCCCATGTTAAAGTTAATCTGCTGGAAGACCGGGTGACAAAGAATGCTGCTGGGTTTCAATACATCCCATGTTAAAGTTAATCAGTGGATATTACAAACTGTCTGACGCGTGGATTATGTTTCAATACATCCCATGTTAAAGTTAATCGGGAAAGGAAGTCGCAATTGAAACATTTGACGATTGTTTCAATACATCCCATGTTAAAGTTAATCACAATTGCATTGATAAATCATACACAAAAATTGGGTTTCAATACATCCCATGTTAAAGTTAATCCAAAATCTAATGTAGAAATTTTGGGAGAAATAAAGGGGTTTCAATACATCCCATGTTAAAGTTAATCGTCTTTAGCTGTGTAGCTCTCTGCTGTATACTCGAGGTTTCAATACATCCCATGTTAAAGTTAATCTATACGTTATGTATGCATAATCCGGAATAAAAATTGTTTCAATACATCCCATGTTAAAGTTAATCGGAAATTACAAATATGGAATCAGTCGTCTTCCGTTTCAATACATCCCATGTTAAAGTTAATCCAACGTATTTCCAGCATTCCATACAATACACTATACCAGATTCCCCAGTATTTATCAACGTTTTTAAAATTTTTACCAGCCGTCGCACCCTTTGCCAAAAAAATTCACAAAATCACTGCAATACCACTGTTTTTGCGGATTCACGCAATTTTGCACTGATAGGCGGCTGGTAAATTTTCATTGTATTACAAAATCAACTGCTCACCATTTTCCCTATCCTTCTTTCCAAGCACCTCCTCGCCAAACACATTTTCATTAAACAGCTTAATAATACAGATAAAATCCTCGTCTTCCTGTATCACCTTCTTTAAATCCGTCTTTAACCCGATAAGCTTTGAAGGTGTAATCTCTCCACGGAAAACAGAATTTTGATAATGCGATAAATATTTTTTGCAAATTTTAAAGACCTTCTGCACCCGCTTTTCATTGACATCGTAAAATACAAATGCATAATTATAGTTCAATTTCTTTGCCATATACCCTCACTTCCTACCGATTATCCTTCAGCGAAAACGGAATAAATTCCTGCCCTTCTAATATATACTTAATCAATTTGTAGCAGTCCAGCTTTAATGCCGTCCGGTAAGTTACCTTTCGTTTCAGCCGGTCATGCACAAATACCGATTCCATGCGCGCTTCAAATGCTTCAATAAATATTTTTCGTCCTTCTTCATTCAACAAGCAATAATTGACTTTTTTGTCAAAATGCTTTTCAACCTGCAATTTCCGGTTATTTACTAAATCAAATATCGTCCGGTACACAATAACCAGCTTAAAAACCTCACTCATATCAAGGCTTAATGAAAAACGCCCTTCTGACGGCTCATGTAAAAAACTGATGCGCTGATCTAAATGTGTCTGATAAATCGCTGAAATCGTCTTTGTATACAACAGCGTATTTCCATAAGAAATCAACGCATTGATCGGATTATCCGGCGGTCTTTTCACCCGCTTATTCATCACAAAATCCTCCGGCAGAAAATACCGAAATGTCCCATAAAAACGCAGCCAAACTTCGCCCTCTGCCGCCATAATTTCTTTCACATTCTGTGCATTTTCAACTTTCACATAAAATTCCCTGCGAATCCAGTCTAAAACTTCCTTGACTTCCTTTTTATCATGCTTATAATAATGATACAGCACCTCGTAAATGTTCCTGCCAATTCCGCATACAATCGCTTTGGCAATTACTTCTCTGGAATTGTCATATGCCTGTACCTGTTTCACTATCAGTCTTCCGCTGTTATACTGATTTTTCGGATAAAATGTACCACTGTACCCTTCATAATAATTGAAAAAATGTACGATAACGGATTCTGTGACAAAAAATCCAACAGCTTTGTATTTACCGTGACTTCGTTCATACAGTAAATTTCTTTCGTATTCTCGATTGGAATGTAAACATTTTTTCCGTCTTTCCTCGTCAGTTCTCCCATGGACATAATATATCTTGTACTTCCCATAATCCACCCGCTTTCCGTACTATTCCTTTTGTCTTTAAAACGTACAAATAATAGTAAAGCTGCCACTTGGCGGCTTCTTCGTCTGCATCCGATTTCCATGCAGATAACACTTCCGCTTACAGTGAAAATAATAATTCATCAGCGTTCCATTTACCTTCATATGAACCCCCATTCTTACAAAACTTTATCTGTAAAATGATACGGACTACACAAATAAATTTCCCTGCGAATAAAATTTATCGGTATTTAATCTGCCATTTTCAAAATACTGCTCTGCATCTTCAATCAGATACAACTCACCGATTCTGTCATTATAATCCAGGCTATTGTCAATTTTTATCTGATAAATAAAATAACTCATCTTACTTTTCACCTCTGATAACAATATCTGTTTTTTCGCATAATTCATTGTCATATCGCTTAACAATTCCCTGTACCGCTCCCACACCTGCTTTCCGTCAATGATTTCTCCGGTATCTGTCGTAATTTCCCGTGCAAAATAGACCGACATCTTCCAGTCATCATTCTTATCAATTAATTTCATCTTTTGAGAAATCCATACAAAATCCAGCTTTTTGACATTATCCACAAAAGCTTCTATTCCATTTTCATTCTTTCTGTCATTGCGGTATTTTCTTATTCCTTTTAAAATATAATCATAATATTTGCCAAAATTCTTATCTGCAAGCAGTTGTTTCATCTCATCTTTTCTTAATGTATACGCTGTATCAACACGATAATCCTCCTTATAAATACCACTTTCATTATCCATATCGAAAAAATAGACAACACCTTTTCTTTTAAAATTCCGGTTAATTCGCCCGATGAACTGCTCCTCGCTGTCCAATTTGCTGATATCCTTATAGCCAATGTCCATATCAATATCTATGCCGGCTTCAACAACCTGCGTTGCCACCAGTATTACCGCCTTATCTTTGTCTGCTGTATCCATTTCCCTTAAAATGCGTTTTCTGTCAATCTGATTGTCGTCCCCCGTCATGCAGAATATCTGTAAATCCTCCCGTCCGGACTCCGTCAGCATATGGTAAAACTTCTCCGCACTTGTTTTCGTGATAAATTCCATAAGAAGCTTTCTTCCCTTTTGCGCCTGTCCCAGAACATGCGCATATAGTTCTTTCATTTCAGTCTTTCTATCCGGATAAAGCAATTCATACGACAATGCCACTCTTTTCTTAAAACGTGCGTCCTGAAAATATTTTTCCGGATTTTTAATCAGATTTACAACCTTTTCATGATTTCCGGTAAGCATATCCAGCTTCGGCAGTGTCGCCGACATAATAATAATTTTCATATTCAGCAGCCTGCTATAACACTGCAAAAACATCATAATTTCTGTCCAAAGCACATTTTTATAACTCTGAATCTCATCCAGCACCACAACACTGCCTGCCAGTTGATAAAAACTGATTGCCGCTTCTCTTTCACACCCAAACATAATTTGAAATAAATTGACATGCGTTGTTAAAATAAACGGATAATTCAAAAATTGCCTGTCCAGCAGTGCTTTTTGATAAAATTTCTCATTTTCTTCTATATCCAGATTTTCCCAGAATTTTCTTGTTCCGTTTAGCGGAATCGGTGTAATGGAATTAATGACCGCAATACTTTTAAAAATATCTGTCTGCCCGTATATTTTTTCAAGCGTATCGTAATTCTGCTCGACCAGCGTATTAAACGGATACACATAAAAAATCTTATTGATGTTTTTATCCAATAATTTCAGACTGCAATTCATTGCCAGATTTGACTTCCCGGCCCCGGTCGGTGCTTTAATAAAGGCTATGTTGGTATCTTTATTTTTAAGTAGCGTCTGCTCTGCCTCATAAAACATGCGATTCCGCAAAATATTAATATCCTTTTTATCATCAACACAGCTCTCCGGATTAAATCTGCGAATCTGTTTTACCCGCTCCGACTGCTCATACTGTGTGGCAAACTCCGTATTTTCAATCGTTCCGAACGCACTCATTTCTATGCCGTTGTCATATTCCGATGTCGCATAATAATCACAGGATACCAGCACCGAAAATAAAAATCTTATATACGTATACAATCCTGCGTGCGAAGACTGCTTCTCTAAAAAGCTGTGATATATCCTTGTGTTCTGCCTCGGCATATTCATCATATGCCGGTCTCGTTTACAAAACGGTCCATGATATACTTCCGTAAAATCACCTTGATTCATACACGAAAAAATATCTGCTAATTGCCGGTTTGGCTGAAATTCTTCCAGAAACTCTTCAAACCTCGACAGATTGCCATGGTGTCTTGATATTACATAAGCATTTACCAGCATGAATACATGAATCATATTCTTTTCATCTTTTGATAACAGACTTTCCTGTATCTTCTCATAAAAATAGTCAAAATAAATTGCCGCAGACAGTATAGAATGTTTTGTTCCGTCCAGACAATCTATTGCTGTCCATTTTTTTAATGTATTTTTCATTTTTATACTTTGAAATCGTGGGTTAATTTTCCCGCAATCATGAAAAATAATGACGTTTACTATCAGGCTGTAAAACAATTTTATCCCCTCATCGGAAAGCTCCGGTGCCAATTCTTTTTGAAAATTTTCAAATACTGCCTTAAAATTTTTATGTTCCCACAGCTCCTCAAAATAATGATAACATCTGCCCACATGTTCTTTTAAAATCTCCGGATTTTTCCCATTGCCCCGGTCACAATGTGCATAAAATAACTCCGGTTTTACAATGATATCCTCAATAGGTATGATATATTCCTTCATCTTTTTCTCCTCAATTCCATAAAACATTTCATAAAAACGCATAAAACCATAGCCGGAGTCCAATATCTAATGTCTTTCCGGCTATGGTTTCACTTTAATAAAATGCTATATGATATGTCCTGCCGTCAATATCATCAACCGCATAAATTTTTTTCTGTATTTCTGAAACGGCAAGATTTGTGAGTACAAACCGTTCGTATTCATACATATTAAATGCTAAATCCAGTCGTACCGGCAGTGCTTCCTCATACTTATATGGATTGTCCTGTTCAAAATCGTCTAAATCAACCACGGCATCTCCCCGTACAAAAAAGCTGTCGATTCTTTCCGGTGCTTCCACCTCTGTTACACCAATCATACTTGCATCGGTAATATCTGCCGGATGGTCATTGCTTCCAAGATACGGCATATAGACACACTTTCTGCCAATAAGACTATCCGCAACCGCCTCTGCCGCTTCGCTGTCCAGCATAATATATACATACCATTTGGGATTTTCAAGCCACTGCTGTCGGACTATCAGATTTCCGCCTTTTTCCATAGACGCATATCCCACCGAATTATTAAACGCTATCATCTTTTGCGGAAAACTTCCCTTTTCACAGCATGGAATAACCGCTGTTTTTAAATCCTTTAATTGCTGATAAAATTCAGGATACTCCGATACGTCTGTCTGCTTCTTCTGTCCAATCTGAGCATATCCCGAATATCCCATAACCGCTCCCAAAAGTCCCAGTAATGCAACACGGTGAATGTGACCATATGTGAAATAGTAATACTTATTCACTTCCGGCTTTTTAAAAAAAGCCTGCTTTCCGCTGAGCGTAAATCTTAAAACCTTCATCTGCTCCACACCTTTCAGCCTACTGCTTTTCAATCTCTTTTCCGGTGAAGATATCAAAATACTTCACGCCCTCAATATCACTGGCAATTTCCGTTGTGTGCGGATTATAATGAATTTCAGCAGATAACACTCTGTCTTTTACATCATGAAGCAGTTCTTTTACATTCACCTGAATTGTATTCTTTTCTGCTCCCTTTATAAATGTCACATACTTATCCAGATTCGGCAGGTATAATGTCGGTTCTGTTTCGATAAACAGTCCAAATTCATTTTCACAGCCTGCTTTGGAATTGGTTGCAAAACTGGTTGTTCCCTTTAATGCCGCTTCTTTAAACTTCTGATAATCTTCCTCTGTATATCCTTCGGTTACTCCAAGCTGTTCAAAGCTGTCATACACTCTAGGATTAATCACAAACGGATAGAAATAGTGTGCTTCATCACTGACAATCTTTGTTCCCAATGTGGAATTTTTGGCATCTTTTCCCTCTTTATTCTTTTCTGCCGCTTTTGGGTCTTTAAACGGCGATAAAATATTCTGTTCCTGTGTTTCAGAGCCGTTATACAGATTAAATCCCTGACCAATCTGAACAGCACCTGTAATAGAAATATTAGCATCTGCTTCTGCAAAGGTTGAACCAAAATTTTTCACATCAATCGCCGAAAATAAATTTTTTAATATTACTTTGATATCCTTGTCTTTTTTCATATCTTCTACGCCAAAAATATACTCATAACGTTCTTTCAATGTACGCGGCACAAGAAAAACCGCTCCGTTTTTATCTGGTTTTGAAACTGTAAATGACTTTATATTTAAAACCTTTTCTCCCGCTTCTTCCCACATCTTTTTCATCGGAAATTTTAATGCCTTATCACTGCCGAAAAACTGTCCCTTAGTTGTTGTCTTTGGAAAACCAGAAAAATCTGCATTCCAGTTTGCCATTACCGATGAAATTCCTAATACCCCATAAACTCTTTTATTCATTTTACTCATTATCCATACCCCTTTTCCTGCTTACTGTTCTTCTTTTTCTCTTTTGGTATACACTAAATTACCGTCTACAAATCCCGCTGACAAAAAATAATGATTTACTTCTTTTCCTGTCATATCATACTGTATAACATGACCATACAGATTTTTTATTCTATAATCGGTATCCGTAATTGCATAACTGTATTTTTTAAACATCTGCAATACAGTTCTTTTAATCATTTCATTACTTGTTGTCTGCAACAGCGGATTAATAAAAGATAGGTTTTTATTCGCTGATTTACTTAAACTTAAATAAGTATTCATTAACTGACCAACTGCATAGCAGTATTCGTCTGCGCTTTCAAAATCCCATTCTTCTTTTTCATCAATATGTGCCTTTAACAAATCTCTTACCTTTGACATGTTTTCTTCATACCTCCCGTCATTATTAAAATAATCCATCATAGATATCCACAAATTCAACTGATGTGTCGCTTTTGTTCTGTTTCCCTGTATTATTGAATGAACAATTAACCGCCATGACATATTATCAATTGTCTGCGCTATTCCCCATGCCTTGCCCTGTCCGAACCAGCTAAACAACTGTTCCCTGTACTTCACCAATTCCTGCTTTAAAACATTATCATAAAATGATAAATCTTCTGGATTTGTAAAGTAATTATACTTTAACCGCTTTGAAAAAAATACGTCATCAACCAGCACTTCTACCTGCCACAGCTCATTTTTCCGTCCATATCCCGGTTCAAAGTTCTCCATGGCTTTATCCTGTATTTTCAGGACTTCTTTCATCGTAAATGGTCTGTCCAAATCCGGCTTGTAACCAGTTATCCTGCCCATATAGTGAATTTCAAGTTCCTTGCCTGTCTGTATCCTTAGATAAATACCAGTTTCAATCATTGGTGCCTGTTCACTGTCACCGCAGGCAGTTATCTTATTTTCATCTAAATCAATATAAATGTTGGTTTTGCCCTTTGCCGCCTGTCCCGATAAATAATCAAAAAAATACATCTGCATCATTGCATCATCTAATTCAAGCAAATACGGTACCGATGTTTTTCTTGTCTTATTTTCAAGAAACGGCTTCTTGGCATTCAGACTCATATTATTACTTGGCAGTCCCTTGATACTATTTTCCGCCTGCTGATTATAATCATTTTTATTAAAAATATTCGGCTCGATATACCGCAATCCTTCTCTTTTTATATTCTCTTTGGACTGTTCTACATCATTTCCAATAAAAAATATTTTAAAGTAATCCTTCTTTGACGTATCAATATGCAAGGTCTCAATACAATTTTTCAGTTCTGCCTTTACCCAGTTTTCGATTCTTTCTGCCTGTTTTACATCAACTTTACCGAGTTTCTCCTCCACCAGTTCATACAATAAGCGGTCTTTTGGTTTACTGTATTTCTTTACCGGATTTTTCAAAACCTCATAATAACCACTAATGCTTTCTGCTGTCAGTTTCTTTTCCAGACTTTCTTTTTTGACAAAAAACGCATAGAAATTATTGGAATGAATCTGCTTTGTAGAATCAACCGGTTTATTCATCTCTATCAATTTACTGTAATAATCTAAAAATGAAATCAACTGATATTCCGAGGTTTCCTGTCCCTGTACTTTCCCTGTTTTTCTATCGGTTTTAATTTCAATAGGGTTTCCCACAGAAAAATTGTCATCAATATTAATAAAAAGATAGGTACCGTCTTTTGGAACATAATTATCCAGAACCCACTGTTCCGAGTATTGCTTAAAATTCTCCCGGAACACTTCCATACATTCCTGTAACATCAAATCCCCCCTTTACAAATATCTGTAATTTGCAAAACCGCAGCCACGCGCATTCATTTCTCCCAGACCAGTTCCCAGTGCCATATAAAGCAATGCCTGCGCCTGTTCATTTTCCGCCGCCTGCAAACAAACCTTATCCCCCAGCAGTTTTCTGCCTTTATACGGAACGGCTATCGGTTTATGGTTTTTCAACTCAATCTGCCGGTATAAATCAAAATCTTCGTTCATTTTTTCACCGGTCAGCCGGTTATACTTCTTTATCAGATTACTTTTCAGCCGTTCCTCATACTGCTCAAATGAAATACACTTCTTCCAGTAACCTTTTGCCTGTCTGTCCGATCCGGTACCGTCACACTTTATAACAACCGGTGTAATTGAAAATATCTGTGAAATAAATTTTTGAGGGATAATCGTGATTTTTACTGTAAGACCTTTTATCTGATGATTGTAATGATTTGCCAGATAATCTGCAAAATACTGTGCCAGCTTGTCACTGACAGTTCTGACTCTTACGGTATATACCTTCCCCTCTTTATAAATACCGTCTTTTTCCAGCGGATACGGCTGGTCGAAGCAATACTGCTTATAACAGTTTGTTTCATGCAATTCCAACAATGATTCATTTTTTGCCAGACAGCTGTCAATATAATTGGCAAAAACCGCATACGTCTGCTCCTGTGAAATGTCCTGCAAAAGATAAATCTTGAGCCGCATTTCATATACTTTTAACTGATTCATATACTCGCCTTTCTTTTTGCAAACACCATGTGTTATTATTTATATATTATTTGTGTTGTTATAATAACAATTACCACACTTTCTGACATT
>OMGP01002149.1_pt1 | contig 13484 bp, 8 predicted proteins | sample 1646091 | NCBI WGS metagenome assembly OMGP01 (sample SAMN05578580, study PRJEB25193) | human gut metagenome | biome: Human Microbiome; feature: human-associated habitat; material: feces | host: Homo sapiens | place: USA:Birmingham | reverse complement strand
GCTCAGCTTTCGGAAGCAAATACTTGCCGATAAACATCATGTAAGCGATCGCTACGACAGTAATAGGAATACCTATCCAGGCAAATTCGAAAAAGGAGAACGGCTCATAGCCAAAGGCTTTCAAAGCACCGGAAACGATAATGTTAGGCGGTGTACCTACTAAGGTAATGATACCGCCAACGCCTGCGGCGTAAGCCAAAGGCATCAACTGACGGGAAGCCGGGATCTTAGCTGCGGCGCAGATGCCAAGAACAACTGGCATCAGACAGGCTGCCGTACCTGTGTTAGACAGAACGGAAGATAAACCTGCGCCGACGATCATGATACCAAACATCAAACTGTTTTCGCTGGTGCCGGAGAATCTAACGATAGAAATACCGATTTTCTGTGCCAGACCAGTATGGAACATGGCAGCACCAACAACGAACATACCTGCGAAAAGTACTACTGTTGAATTAGAAAGGCCCGAAAAAACCTGTTTGGCCGGGATAAAACCCAAAAGGCCGCATGCGATAGCGCCACTCATAGCAGTGATGGCCAAAGGAATAAGTTCAGTAATAAATAATAAAGCCACTATTGCCAGAACGATTAGACATTTTACTGCCGGTGTCATAAGACTCACCTCAATTCTCAAAATAGACTACATAAAATTTCTCCTTCGCTTTTGAAAGCTATTGCTTTCTTAACCTTTATTGTAAAGATTTTTTTCAACTTATGCCGAAGTTAATTGTTAACAAATCTGTTACAATATTGCTGATAATATTTGAATTAAATTAAACAAATGTTCAACTTTTTTTGTTGCTGAGGCAACATATGTTCGTAGATTAGCTACTGAAGCCATTCTCCAGCCTCATATATTCCACTTTATTTTAAAGTATATAAAAACATTTTTACGTTGTATTTTAATCACCCTGCTATTTTTATTTAAAAATTCGCTTGCATTTATTAATAAAATAAAGACGCCAATATCCGTAAAAGGATATTGGCGTTTTTTTATAATTATTTTTTTAAAGCATGCAAATATTCAGCACATTCAACAGCCGCATTACGACCTTCTGCAAAAGCCCATTCCACAACACCTTGCCCACGCCGAGCATCGCCTGCTGCAAATACACCGGCACGTGAAGTATCAAAATAGCCGCTTCCTTTAGCGATCGTGCCAACAGGAGTTTTATTAAAAGCAAAAGTACTGAACACAGCAGGCTCCGGTCCTGTAAAACCAGTAGCAAGCAGCAAAAGCTGCGCCGGGATTTCTGACTCCGAGCCTTCGATCAACTGTGGTTTAGGCAAGCTGCCCGAAGCGGAGCTTATCCATTCTACCTTAGCGATGCGAACCCCTTTTACAAAGCCATTATCATCATATAAAACATCCTGAAGCATAGTGCCGTATGATAATGTAGGATCACTGCTGACCAACTCACAGAAACCGTCCTGCGTTTTTCCGGTCATCTCACATTCCCTCAGCTCCAGCTGAAGGATACTACGGGCCCCTTGGGCAAAAGCCACTGCAGCGCAGTCGATACCAGTATCTCCTCCGCCTATAATCACTACATCCTTACCTGCCGTATCAGCGGGAACAGATGTGTTTTGCTCCAACATTTCCTTCGTTACATAAGTCAGAAAATCTTTAGCATAGTAAACACCTTTAGCATCATCGCGGATCATTTTCAAACGTCGCGGTGAAGTACTGCCAACACAAACAATAATCGCAGCAAATTCCTTTTGCAGATCGGCAAAAGTTACCTGCTTGCCTATTTCTGTCTGCAGACGAAATTCCACTCCTGCATCCTGCAGCGCTTCTATTTTCTGCATGACGATATTTTTAGGAAGCTTAATATTAGGTACGCCATACATCAAAAGCCCACCCGGACGATCGTCACGCTCAAAAACCGTCACTTTAAAACCTAACCGAGTCAATTCGTCAGCACTGCCTAAACCAGCAGGACCTGAACCAACGACGGCAATTTTCACCTCGCCATCTGCACGCGCCACAGAACTGGGAATAGGATTAATCATAAACGCTTTCTTTACAAGAAAATCTTCAAGCTCTCTATCTTCACCCCATAGCTTTAAACGAGGCGGTAAATCTGGCAGTGTCAAAAAAGTCTCTCTGTCAAATACTGCTTGCTTCCTCAGCATCAGCTTCACCTTCTTTTACAACCGTCGCAGAAGTTTCAATAACATCAGCTTCACTATTCAGCAAACGCATAAACTCCTCGCCGGTAATCGTTTCACGTTCCAGCAGAAAGGCTGCCAGCTCGTGTAATTTTTCTTTATTTTCTTCCAGAATCTCACGCGCTTTCTGATGAGCTTCTTTGATAATTTCCAAAACTTTGGCATCAATTTTACTGGCTGTTTCGTCAGAACAGTTCAACGAAGGATCTCCGCCAAGATAAATATTAGTCATTGTTTCGGTAGCCATCATATCGAATTCTTCCGTCATACCCAGGCGGGTAACCATCGCACGCGCCAGCTTGGTAGCCTGCTCAATATCATTGGAAGCACCGGACGTAATAGAACTGAAAATAACTTCTTCTGCAGAACGTCCACCAGTAATAGTAACGATCTTATTGAAAAGTTCTTCTTTACTCATCAATACATTATCAGTTTCAGAAACCTGCATAGTATAACCCAGGGCTCCAGATGTACGAGGGATAATCGTAATTTTATGGACAGGAGCTGATTTTTTCTGCAAAGCAGCTACCAGTGCATGTCCAATTTCGTGATAAGCAACTATTTTCTTTTCTTCCGGCGGAATTACAGCGCCTTTACGCTGATAACCGGCAATAACTACTTCAACAGATTCCTCTAGATCGCTTTGGCTTACACAGGTACGGTTCATTTTGACAGCACGCAGGGCAGCCTCATTGACAATATTCGCTAATTCAGCACCAGAAGCACCCGCAGTAGCTCTTGCTACCGTCAAATAATCAATATCATCGCAGGTTTTAATTGCCTTCGCATGCACTTTCAGAATTGCTTCACGTCCCTGTAAATCAGGCAGCTCAACAGGTATACGGCGGTCAAAACGACCTGGACGCAAAAGCGCTTTATCCAATGATTCCGGACGGTTAGTTGCAGCTAGGATCACAACACCTTTACTGCCATCAAAGCCATCCATCTCTGAAAGCAGCTGATTCAAAGTCTGCTCACGTTCATCATTGCCGCCAAATTGTCCGCTGTCACGACGCTTGCCAATAGCATCTATCTCATCAATAAATACGATACAAGGAGCTTTTTCCTGAGCCTGCTTGAACAGATCACGGACACGCGCCGCACCCATACCAACAAACATCTCAATAAATTCACTGCCGGAAATACTGAAAAACGGCACTTTCGCCTCACCTGCTACAGCTTTAGCCAGCAGAGTTTTACCTGTACCAGGAGGACCAACCAGCAAGGCACCTTTTGGCATATTGGCTCCGATAGCCTGATATTTCGCAGGATTATGTAAAAAATCCACTAACTCCATCAATGCTTCTTTAGCCTCATCCTGCCCGGCTACATCGGCAAAACTTTTACCAGTCTGTGCTTCTACATACACCTTGGCATTACTCTTGCCAAAACTCATGGCATTGCCACCACCCAGTTTGCTGCCCATATAACGCATAAAAAGCTGGCCCAATGCGAAGAATATCATGATCGGTAAGACCCAGTTCATAAAGAAATTAACAAGCGGTGAATTTTCCTTTGGAATAACCTGCGAAAATTCTACTTTGCTCTTCATTAAGCGGTTAACCAAATCAGGGTCTTCTACCCTGCCTGTTACATAAATTACTTTGTTATCACTGTCTTTCGCAAGAACAGCTATCTTATTATTAGTGATCTCTACTTTTGCAACCTTACCATCGTCTACCATCTGTAAAAAGTTACCATAGGAAATCTCTTTGACCTGCGGGCTGAAAAACGTTGGTACGATAACCGTATTGATCAGTAAAATTATTGCCAAAGCCAAAATATAATAGTAATAAAGCGGCTTTTTAGGGGGAGCTTTTTTCTCTGGCATATCCGAACCTCCAAATATGTACATATATTGTACTTACATTATTATTCTATATTAAATGATAACCGTTCTTCGATAATTAAACAAGCAAAAAATCTGTGAAAGTCGGCAATAATACTTTCTTTTTCATTAAATAAAGTATCGAAATAATTTCTAAAAATCCTAACCACTGTTCTGCCCTGATTTTCCTGTCAGGAAACAGTCCTGCAAATTTTATGTATATACCGAAAAATTTTACACTAAAAAACCACAACTTAGCCGGTGTTTCAAAAAATGTATACAAAGTGCAGTGCAAGAATTATGTATACATGAACTTTTGATGTTGCCAGAAGTACTTTTTTCTTATACAATGGATACGGTCTCAACCAAAGGAGGGTTTACCATGAAAAAAATTAAAACAGTTCTAGTTGCTAACCGCGGCGAGATCGCGATCCGCGTTTTTCGTGCTTGTAATGAATTAGGCATCCGTACTGTAGCAATATACTCTAAGGAAGACACTTTATCTCTGCATCGTAACCGAGCCGATGAGGCTTATCTGGTCGGTGAAGGCAAAGGCCCCATAGACGCTTATCTTGATATTGAAGACATCATGCGTATTGCCCGAGAACACGATGTCGACGCCATTCATCCCGGCTATGGATTTTTATCAGAAAACAGTCAACTGGCTAAACGCTGCGCTGAAGAAGGATTCATCTTTATCGGTCCGCGTCTTGAACACCTGATAATGTTCGGCGATAAGATCAATGCCCGCACGCAGGCTGAACTGGCTGGTATTCCAATGATTCCCGGTTCTACCGGCACAGTCAGCAGCGTAGAAGAAGTACGTGCTTTTGCGGGGAAACACGGTTTCCCGATCATTATCAAGGCTGTTAACGGCGGTGGCGGACGCGGCATGCGTATGGTAGCTTCCATGGACGAGCTGGATCAGGCTTACAGCCTTGCCAAATCAGAAGCACTCAAAGCCTTCGGCAGTGACGAGATCTACCTTGAAAAATATCTGCAAAACCCTAAACATATCGAAGTACAGATCATCGGCGATACCCACGGTAACATTGTACATCTGCACGAACGTGACTGTTCCGTACAGCGCCGGCATCAAAAACTGGTCGAAGTTGCTCCTGCTTTCTCTCTGCCTCAGCAGCTGCGCAGCCGTATTTGCGAAGCAGCCGTTAAATTGATGAAAAATGTTGATTATATCAGTGCTGGCACAGTTGAATTTTTAGCAACACCGGACAATAATTTCTACTTTATTGAAGTTAATCCAAGAATTCAGGTTGAACATACAGTTACCGAAGAAATCACCGGTATCGATATTGTACAAACACAAATTAAAATTGCTGAAGGCTATTCCATCCATGATCCTGAAATAGCGATCCCCGAACAAAAGGACATCATTACCCATGGCCATGCTATCCAATGCCGTATCACTACGGAGGATCCGGCCAACAATTTTATGCCAGATACCGGTAAACTGATCGCTTATCGCAGCGGCGGCGGCTTTGGCGTACGCCTGGACGGAGGTAATGCGTTTACTGGTTCCGTCATCACCCCGTACTACGATTCTCTGCTCGTTAAAGCAACCACATGGGGACTGACACATCAAATAGCTATCAGTAAGATGCTGCGCTGTCTGAAGGAGTTCCGTATACGCGGCGTTAAAACCAATATTCTCTTTTTGGAAAATGTACTGCAGCATCCGCAATTCACTGACGGCAGCTACAGCACTAAATTTGTTGATGATAACACCGACTTGTTTATTTTCCCTAAAACACATGACCGCGGTACTAAACTGCTCAATTATATTGCCGATATCTCTATCAATGGCTATTCTAACGTAGGTGTACAGCCAAAACCGGAATTTGCCCCACTGAATATGCCCAAGCCCTTTATCGGTAAGATTCCTGATGGCAGCAAACAGGTTCTTGATGCCCATGGCCCTGCAGGATTGGCAAAATGGGTACAGGCCCAAAGTGAAGTACTAATCACTGATACCACTTTCCGCGACGCACATCAGTCATTGTTTGCGACTCGTCTGCGTACAAACGATATGATGAAAGTAGCAGCTGCTACAGCAGGAAAACTTCCAAACCTTTTCTCATTCGAATGCTGGGGTGGCGCTACCTTTGACGTTGCTTACCGTTTTCTCGACGAAAGTCCCTGGGATCGGCTGCAGCAATTCCGTATAAAAGCACCTAATATTTTACTGCAAATGCTGCTGCGCGGAGCCAATGCAGTTGGCTATACCAGCTATCCTGATAATGTCGTCAAGGAATTTATTCATCTGGCCGCCAAAAACGGTGTCGATGTTTTCCGCATCTTTGACAGCCTCAACGGACTTGATAATATGCGTCTTTCCATAGATACTGTGCGAGAATGCAATAAAGTTGCCGAAGCGGCACTGTGCTATACCGGCGATATTCTGGACCCCCGCCGGGATAAATATGATCTGAAATATTATGTGGATATGGCTAAAGAGCTGGCAGCCGCCGGTGCCAATATTATTGCAATCAAAGATATGGCTGGACTGTTAAAACCTGAGGCGTCTTACCGCCTTGTCAGTGCTCTCAAAGACGCTGTTGACCTGCCGATACATCTGCACACACATGAAGGCAGCGGCAATGCTATCTACACTTACGCCCGTGCCGTCGATGCCGGTGTTGATATTGTTGATACAGCGATGTCCGCTATGAGTTGCGGCACTTCTCAGCCCAGCGGCAGCAGCCTCTATTATGCGCTCAGCGGTCATCCGCGCCAGCCGCGTGTAGACGTCGATGCTATGAACGAACTATCCCGTTATTGGGAAACCATACGTCCATATTATAAAGCCGCTGACCAGACCGAACTGTTTCCAAACCCGGAAGTATATGTACACGAGATGCCGGGCGGCCAATACACCAACCTTAAACAGCAGGCAACCGCTCTCGGTCTTATCGAACGTTGGGAAGAAGTCAAAGATATGTATCACCGTGTCTCAATGATGTTCGGTGATTTAATCAAGGTAACTCCTTCTTCTAAAATAGTCGGTGATATGGCTCTCTTCATGGTACAAAACGATCTCAGCGAAGAAGATATCTATGCTAAAGGTGACGTACTCGATTTCCCTGCTTCTGTAGTGGAATTTTTTGAAGGCCGTATCGGCGTTCCTTATCAAGGCTTCCCTCAAAAACTGCAGCAAATAGTTCTCAAAGGACGTAAACCTTTAGAAGGCCGTCCCGGCGATACTTTGCCGCCTGTTAATTTTGAGGAAATAAAAGCTAAACTTGCAGAACTGGAAGCACCTATTACAGAAGAAGCCGTCAGCTCTTACTGTCTCTATCCAAAAGTCTTTACTGACTGGGTCAAACGTGTACATGATTTCGGAGATGTTTCTGTACTTGATACACCAACCTTCTTCTTCGGCATGAAAATAGGCGAAGAAATCAAAGTAGAAATCGAACAAGGCAAGATGCTGGTCATTAAGCTTGTACATATCGGCGAAGCCAATGCCGATGGTATTCGTACAGTATCCTTCGAATTCAACGGTCTGCCCAGGGAAATCGATATCAAAGACAGAAATGTCAAAGCTACCAATATCAGCCGCAAAAAAGCTGATAAAGCCAATCAGGGTGAGATCGGCGCTACTTTATCAGGTTCCGTTGTTAAAGTACTGGTGGAAAAAGGACAAGCAGTAACTAAAGGCACCCCGCTTGTAGTTACCGAAGCTATGAAAATGGAAACAACTATCGCCGCCCCAATCAGCGGTATCGTAGCCCAGATCCACGTAACAGCAGGTAACCGTATCGAAAGCGGCGACTGCCTGCTGGAAATCGAATTAAAAGCTTAAATAATAACCGATTAAAGCCCCTGTTCTTATTGAACAGGGGCTTTAATCATATAACTTTTAAGTACGATTTTCCATTGCACTCATCATTGTCAAAGCTGACTTTCTTCCCGCAACACGCGGCCCGTATACTAAATACTGCACAGCTATCATCACTGCACGATTCAATTGATTCTGCCAGAACAAACCCATTGGCGTCAGCTTATAAACACCATCAGCATCTTCCATTAAACCGTTGTTACGCCAACGTTCCAATAAAGGAAACAACAATTCAGAAAAAGGTATTTCTGATAAGCTTCTCAATTTTTGAGGTTCAAAGACGCCACTGTCAAACTGACCTTTGATCGCGGCAAAAACAGGCGCAAACTCATCTCTTTCAAATAACATAACAAAAGGCTTTATACCCTTATCAACCAGGCTTCCATATTTTTCCAGATCAAACGGCTGCATATAAGCATAATTGCCTAATGATCCGCCGCAGCCGGCTCCGAAAGCCAGAACCTGAGCGCCTTCTTTCACCATAGTATTATAACGGCTTATTTCCCTGTCATCAGTTGCCCAATGGCAACAGCTCAGCTGACGGCAGCCATTCCTGCTTAAAAATTCTGCGCCGCTGACAAAGAGCTCTGCCAACTCCCGCCCAGTAGGGAAATTACTCTGATCAACTTTAAATTGATTGCCCAGCGGCGTCCCAGGAAAAATCTGCAGTTTATACAAATCGACACCACTAAGACCGCAATCCAGATAAAACTGTAAATCTCGCTGCAGCAATTCTTTTGTCTGCCCCGGTAAACCATAAATCAGGTCAATGATAACCTTTGTACCCGTCGCAGCAAAAAGCTTCAATTTACGCACAACTTCTTCGCAGGTATCAGGACGCCCCAGTTGTCGGCGCAGATCCGTAGCAAAAGTTTGCACCCCAAAGCTAAATCTGTTTGCACCATTTTCGATGCAAGCAGCAAGTTTCTCTTCGTCCATATCATAAATACTGCTCTCAACCGTAATTTCACAATCAGAACTTAAAGGAAGCACTTGGCGTACCTTCTGCAAAATACTGCTGAGCTGTTCTTTCGTCAAGGTTCCAGGAGTCCCGCCGCCAAGAAAGACCGCTTGGATTTCCGCAGTTTTCAAATAATGCATATTACGCATCTGTTCCAGCTCTGTCAAAAGCTTGGTTACATATTCTGCTTCTGCTTTTATTGAAGAACCCTGTTTAAAAAAGCTACAATAAGTGCATCTGATCTTGCAAAAAGGAATATGGATATAAGCTGCTATAGGCCTGCTGCTGGAAACTTCACGCAAAAGCTTCTTGAAAGCATTCTGTCCCAGAGGCGGCGGCAGCGGTTTGATGCCTTTATCTTCAAATAAAACATCAACTTCTTCCATTGCCGCATATGAGCGTGCAGCCTTCTCTTTGCCGATAATTTTTTCTAAATCCGGCAGACGCCAAAAGTGCTCCAGCCTCTTTTTATAAAAAACCATTAAGTCACCTTGCGGTTTCTCTGTCAGTAATTTATCCCAGGAACTAGTTATTTTGTCTTTAAGCATCATTTTGCCCAGCATGGTGATTTTGTCTATTTTTTTCATTTTTAAAATTACCCAGTATTTTCTAAAAATCCATACAAATTTTATTTATAAAACCTGTCATAAAAAGTGATAAATTTTTGTATATACTCTCCTGCAGCTTGCAAATCTGCTTCATCAGGATGAGTACTTGCGTCCTTCCACCGTTTTTTACTTTCTTCCGTAGGTGCATGCGGATGTCCTTCAGGCATCTTCATCATTGTTTCGATCAGCTTCGGATCAATCGCACCGCGAATAGATAAAGTGCCTACTACTTTACAGCCGGTGCTTAAATATCTGCCGGCATTGGCTAATGAGCTGATCCCGTGCTCAGAGTAAGCTTCTGCTCCCAACGTTTGAAAAAGTACGACTTTTTTATTATCCAAAGTCTGCAAAAACTCCTGCATATCCTTATCGGGTTCACCTTTATCGACCCAATAACCAGCAAAAATAACCTTATAATCATCTACTGCCGGCACCTGCTTCACAGCAGCAAGGTCACAGCGTTCTCCTGCCACTTCATAAAATTTCTTTGCAACTTTCTCTGTATTGCCGGTTTTACTGGAATAAACAATCAAAAAATCTTTCATAAATTTTCATTCCTTTCATATTACGTTTGCTGAAATAACATTGTTCCATGAAGTTAGCCTTCGCTTACTTATGTTGTCATTATAAACCATAATTCAAAATCTTGCCAAAATAATTTTTTAGCCTTATTCCTGCAGCTTCGATGCCATATATTCTACAGCCTGAGAGTATCTAAGTCCTGGATTCAAAAGAAATAATTCATCCGGCAAATAATATACTGCATTATTTTTTACTGCCGTTATTGATTCCCAGGCAGGACTGCTCATAACGTCATTTTGCAAACGCACTTCAATATCGTTTTTATCTCCCATTGAGGTAATAAAAATTATTTCCGGGTCTTTTTCTATTAAGAATTCCAGATTATAAGGAGCTTTATCAGACATCTGTTCACCAGTTGGAGCAGTTACACTCTGAATGTCCTGGACAATATTATGTAGTTGCAATAACTTGGCAACACAGCCAGCAATACTATTTTCCTTCTCTAATGTCACATTTTGTGCGCTGCTGTGTAAAATAGCAACCCTTTTAGTATTTTTAGGAAGCTGCTTAACTGTATTCTGTACTTTTTTGTCAAGCTCTGATGCAATTTTTAGCCCTTTCTCTTTCTGGCCAGTCAGTTCACCTAAAATTTTTATACTATGTTTGACATCTTCATAAGTTTTTAAATTTAAAACTACTACAGGAATACCATTTGCTTCAAAAAGTTGGATGTATTTTTCATGCATCCCCTTATAAGCGACAATCAAATCAGGCTTCAATTCTACTACTTTTTCAGTATTGATATTAAAAATAAAGCCAACAACAGCAGCATTTTTGGCAAAATCAGGAGTCCTGACAATTGTGGATTCCGCCCGTCCTACAACATTTCCATCTAAAACTTCCAAAAGTTCTAAAAAAGAAGGTGACAGAACTACGATCCTTTCAGGCTTTTTGGAAAAAGCAACCTGCCTGCCATTATCGTCCGTTATTTTCATCAACCCGCTATCTTTATGAATTTCTTTTGAAGTGCAGCCATACATAGTTACTGAAACTGCCAACAAGCACAGCATTAAAATTATTTTTTTCATATCATAACTCCATTTAAAATATCTAGCAGGCATTAAGCCCGCTAGATATTTCTACTATGTATTAAAATTTATATTCCATACCAACTCTATACAAACGTCCTAAATTTCCATCAGCATAAGCGCCAAAATTCCTATGATTACTTATGTTATCGATCCCCAAATAAATCTTGGCATCTTTAGTAAGGTGTTTTGATGCCATAATATTAGCAATAGTAAAATTCTTAGTAGAATATACAGAATTCCCCATTGTACTCTTATCTGCGTTGTGATAATAATAATTTAGATTAGAAACAATATCAAAACTGCAATCCCAGGCATAAATATTTTGCGGTTGATAAGATACACCAAAAGTTAACTGATGCTTAGCACGATCAGTTAAACGCGTTCCGCCTGTCTTATCTTTAGCCTCTAAATAAGTATAACCAAAATTCATAAAAATATTTTTCCCTAATTCATGCGAACCATAAAATTCTACACCCTGTAATGTTGCCTTTGGTACATTCCGATAAGTCATAACCTGATCTCTACCAAGTCCCGGATAGCTATTGGGATCATCATCAGTAAATCTGCCTGTCCAGTATGAACTTATCAAATCCTTAACGTCATTGCGGAAAATTCCTAAATGAGCTGTAGTTTTATCTCCCCAGTCCTTCTCCACAGCTAATTCATAACTTAAAGATTTTTCCGGTTGCAAATCTGGATTACCCTCAAAAAACTGTCCTGAGCCACCCGGATTAGCAGCGTACATCTCCCAAAAATGGTACAACTCATTAACTGTAGGAGTTTTATACCCTTGACCGATAACAGCCTTCACACGTATGTCTTTAGCCGCATTATAAGTAGTTGCCAAACGGCTTGTTATTTCACTGCCAAATTTATCACTGTAATCATAACGTACAGAAGGAATAATCAACCATTTTTCATCAGGTTTAAATTCATCCTGAACATATACGGCAGTATAATTAATAGCCGCTTCATCATAAGCATTATATGCACTGCCTCCAGCTACAGGAGTACCTTTCTTCTTTAATCTGGTCCCTTCACTGTTATCCCGGCGGTACTCCAGCCCTGCCGTTAAATAATGTTTATCTCCCATATGCCATGAATCGTGACCTTCAATAACACTCAAGGTCCTTTTTACAGTATCAATCTTAGGATCTTTAACAGTTATTGTTCCAGGTTTGCCGCCCGTAAACATTTGCGTAACATCCTGACTTGTATAACGTTTATCATAAACCGATTGATAAGCTCTGATAATCCAGCTTTGCTTTTCATCATCACCTTTATAGGTCAGTGAATAATCTGTACGTTTGTTATCATTATAAATAGTAGATTTTTTATTTTGCCAGACTTCACCCGGCCTCATAACTGTTACAGATGAACTACCCTTCTGATTATCCTCTTTAATCCTGCTGAAATCGGCAGATAATTGATTTCCATTATCAAACTTATAACCTACACTTAAAGATATCGGTTGTTCCTTTCCATAAAAATTCATTTCATCTCCGCTGCCTGCTGGATCCATATAAGGCCTATTATTATTCAAGCCAGCATTTAACTTATAGGATACATTTTTTTCAACCCCCTGCAGATAAACATTAGACTTGTAGCCAGCACCTTTACCATTTTCATACCAGCCATATTCATAATTGATACTACCGGCATTTTTTTCCGGAGTTTTTGTAATTACATTGATAACCCCCGCCATAGCATCACTGCCATACAAAGCTCCGGCTGGACCTCTGATAATTTCTACACGTTCCACATCCTCCATGCGAATACGATCAACGTCCCAGGCATTAGCGGAATTATAGGAAAGTTCCCCACCCAAACGCTTACCGTCTACCATAATTAAAACATGCCTTGACTCACTGCCGCGAATACTGACATTACTGCGTCCCTGAAAATCATTAAAGACGTTTACTCCCAACGCAGATTTTAAAGCGTCACGCAACGTTTTCGCCTGTGTTTCTTCCAATTTTTTGCTGCTGACAATTTCTACAGCCGAGGGGCTTTCCTTCACGCTCATCTCCGTCCTTGTAGCAGTAATGACCATAGGGTCAAGTGTAAAACTTTCTGTAACTTCTTCAGCATGAGCAGTAACACCACTAAACAAAAAACTTGAACCAATCAGTGTAAATATCAATGACCTTTTCTTTACAAATCTTCTCACCTTTAACCACATCCATTTCCCATATTATTTCTACATTTATTCAAAAGCTTTTGCCCTTGAAACAAAATAAAATGCTCTTCTGCATATAAATACAGAAAGGCGTCAAATAATTGCGCAATCCCATCAATCGCAGGAATTTTATAGCGTCAAAATCAGGCAGTTCTTCTGGCTCTGCTTCATCGCTCGTCTTGCCTTCCCAGTTTCCCAGTGACATTTTAAGACTAACTCTGCATTACAGCTGCGGGACAGCACAGGTTTTACACCTGTTTC
>OMGP01002132.1_pt1 | contig 13634 bp, 12 predicted proteins | sample 1646091 | NCBI WGS metagenome assembly OMGP01 (sample SAMN05578580, study PRJEB25193) | human gut metagenome | biome: Human Microbiome; feature: human-associated habitat; material: feces | host: Homo sapiens | place: USA:Birmingham | reverse complement strand
GGGCGTATATGCAATCACCGGCGCATCCAGCGGAATCGGCGCCAAGACAAAAGAACTGTTACTTCAAAAAGGACACGAAGTCATCAACATTGATCTGAAAGACGGCGACATCTGTGCGAACCTGGCCACGCCGGAGGGAAGACAGACTGCTGTAGACAAACTGCACGAGCTGCATCCCGAAGGTCTCGACGGCATGATCTGTAATGCCGGTGTCTCCGGTGCCTGCGGCAATCTGGAGCTGATCATTTCCCTGAACTATTTCGGGACCGTAGCCGTTGCAAAGGGCGTCTATGACCTCCTTCAGAAAAAGCATGGCAGCTGCGTAGTCACTGTATCCAACACCATTTCTCAGGGTGCCGGACGGAAAGATATCGTAGATCTGTTGAATAACATCGGTGATGAAAAGCGAGTATTAAGCCTGGTATCCTCTATGGATTCCACCAACCTCTCCGTAGGCAACAGCCTCTATGTATCCACCAAGTACGCTCTGGCAAGATGGGTCCGCAGAGTATCCGCTACCTGGGCAGCCAACGGTGTCCGCATCAATGCGGTAGCTCCCGGCAACGTACATACTGCCATGACCGCTACCATGAGTACCACCGCAAAAATGGCGCTGAACGCTCTCCCTATTCCCACCAAGTACGGTCAGGAATGTCTGATGGCACCGGAAGAGATTGCGGAAGTTATGGTATTTTTAGCTTCCGATTCCGCCAGAGGCGTCAACGGCAACATCATGTTCGTAGACGGCGGTACCGATGCACTGTTAAATTCTGAAAAGGTATATTAAGGAGGAACACACTATGAGACCCATTGAAAAATATGTAGAAGCTATGGAAAATAAAGATTTTGCCGGACTTGCAGAGTTGTTCACCGAGGGCGGCATTCTGTGTGACTATTGTACCACCTCCGCTTCCCAGCAGGAGTATCACATCTACGGAAAAGAAGCCATTAACATGTTCTTCCGTAATAAATTCGGCTTCCGCCGTTACTCCATTTTAGATGCTGAGGTCGTTAATGACGAGCAGGCAGAATTCATTGCCAATTTTGGTGGCTACAACATCATGGCTATCGCCACGGTCCGTGAGACCGATGAAAACGGTCGGATCCAGAGACTGACCGTCAGACCGAAATAAATTCACCTATCCCTTATTCTTTTCTCTAATATTGCAGTAGCCCCGGCTGTCCGCTCGGGGCTACTGGCTTATAGAAAATTTGATTTGCTTCTGTTACTCCGGTGCACTTCCCGAAATCACATAATTAGTCACGGCATACAAAATTTCTCCGTTATATTCCACTCTCGACCAGCCGGAGGCTTCACTGTATCCGGTACGATGCAGGTTGGTACCATTCCGCACCTGGGTACGCACAGTACTCTCCCCCTCGCTGGTGCTGGGTTCTGTCCGCAGGTTGATCAGATCCTTGGGGGTAATGTAGTCATCACAATCCACAAATACGATAACTCTGCCGTCCTGAGTGCTGACACGATTCGGGTTCGACGGTTTTTCCGGAGTCTTGTACGCAAGGTCCGTGGTCAGATACGCTGTCACCGCATATACCGTCTGCCCATTGTATTCCAGTCTGGACCAGCCGGTGGAATCGTTTCTGCCGGTACGGACCAGCGTCTCTCCGTTTTTCAGCTGTCCCACCACATTTCCTTCGTCTCCGGTATAGGGAGTACTGCGAAGGTTAATTACATCTTTGGCGGTGACGGTCTCGTTCACATCTCCGAATGTCATGGCGTTTCCTTCCGCAAGAGCATTTCCGGCACTATTGGCATTGGGGATCTCCGTAGCCGCCGGTTCCTCTGTCGGCTGTATTGTTGCTTCCGGCGTTGCTGCCGGGGTTGCCTGTGGAGTCTCTGTCGGCGTTGCCGTAGGCTCCGGTGTGGAAATCGGTTCTGTGGACACCTCAGGTGCCATTACCGTCTCCGGGATACCTGCAGCCTCTGTCGTCTGTGCTTCCGTTGCTGTCACCAATGCGTCGCTGTCTCCCGCTCCCCCGCTATGGCTGCTTAATTTCCATAGTGGAATGCAGATCAGGATCGCCAGGATCATCATTCCCGCAAACACCGGGATCATCCATGGTCTGAAGCGGAATACCACCTCTTCATCCTCATCAAAATCATCCTCTTTCCGGTACTCTTCATAGTCCTGATCCTCCGCAGGCTCATTTACAAGTTCTTCATAATCAAAGCTATTTCCTTCCGGCTCTCTTTCCGAACTTCTGTTATCTTTCTTATCCATGGTGCATCCTCCTTCCGCCGTCATTAAGCTGATTATATACTCTCATCTTTTGCAAAACAAGTCTCTTTTCCTGTCTTTGCAGGTATGTTATACTGATCATAGTATTACAAAATCTGCTCAGGAGTCATTCCCCTTATGAAAAATAATTTTGCGAAATGGAAACCATATATTTTCCTTGCGATCCTGCTACTCAGTCTGATCCCTCTGATCTGGCTGGGACGCTACAATTATCCCACCGGCGACGATTATTATTACGGTGCGGAGACTCATCTGGTCTGGCAGCAGACAGGGAGCATCATACAAACGCTTGACGCTGCCTGCGCAGGTGTCGCAGACAGCTATCAGATCTGGCAGGGAACCTATTCAGCGCTTTTCCTGATGTATCTGGCACCCAATGTATTTTCCAATACCGCCTATCATCTGGTGACTTTCGTGATCCTGCTTTTATTGTGCGGAGGTATTTTTTATCTGCTGTGTCCTCTGTTCCGCCGTTTTCTGCCGGGAACTTGCGGAGAATGGATCACCGTTTCTTCCATTCTCAGCTTTCTGTGTATTCAGACAGTGGAATTTCAATGTGACAGCTTCTACTGGTACAATGGCTCCATGTATTACACCGGTTTCTTTGCCGTGACACTGTTTTTCCTCGGCACACTGTTTCGCTACCTGGACAATGGAAAGCGGATCCTGTTGCTTCCACTACTCCTGTTCGCTGTCTTTTTGGGCGGCGGCAACTATGTTTCTCTTCTTCCCTGTATGCTTCTGTCAGTAACCATAACACTTCTGTTACTGTTACAGAAAAATAAAAAAGCATATATCTGCGGGATTACTTCTGTCGTTCTCCTGTTGTCCTTCGCCGTAAGCGCCATAGCTCCCGGCAATCACGTACGTCAAAGCGGCATGTGGAAGATTCCTGCCTGGAAAGCGATTGCAAAATGTCTGTTACAGGGCATCCGTTATACCTTTGCCTGGACGGGATTGTGGTGGGTGCTTGCCGCGCTGCTTCTGCTGCCGGTCTTCCTGCGGATCCTGCAGAAGAAAAACGGAGCATTTTTCTCCCACCCTATTCTGTTTACCGGTTATGCTTACGGACTGTTCTGCTCCATGTCCTGTCCCCTGTTCTATACCATGAACTCCACGGGACCGGGCCGGGCGGTTGCCATCGTCTATTATATGTTCCTACTGATCAGTTTTACCGTATTCTTCTATTGGATCGGCTTTGTGGTTCTGAAAATGCCGGCACGACCGACCCCCCCGGAGAGAATAGAAGTCTCAGGAAAGCTTAACACCGCTCGTTATCTTGCTATGGCAGTTCTGTTATTCAGCATCCTCTGTACCGGATTGTGGCAGGAAACTTCCGCCATGAAAGCCATCCGGGTACTGACAGATGGGGAAGCCGCTGCCTACGCCGCGGAATACGAAGACCGTCTGCTTCTCCTGAATGATCCGGAGGTTACGGATGTGATACTGACACCGTTTACGCATCAGCCGGCGTTGATCTATACCGGTGATCTCCCCGGTGACCCGGAAGATCCCACCAGCAGGAAGGTCGCTCAGTATTTCCAAAAGACATCGCTGTATGTCAATTACGGCAACAACTGATAATAAATGGCCTGCGTATTCAGTGTATACAAAAAAGGACATCTCCAATCTCCGGAAATGTCCTTTTTCTTAATAATTCGTCTTTATTGTCCTTCGTATTTCTCGCTCTGCATCCGGATCAGCTCTGCATCCTCAAAGTAGTTGATACGCATTGCACTCTTCACCTCAGCCAGAGTCTGCGCTGCCACTTCACGTGCCTCATCACTGCCTTTTTTCAGGATATCATAAACTGCGGGAATATCCTTCTCCAGTTCTTTTCTGCGGTTACGGATCGGTTCCAAAGTCTCCTGCATAACATTATTCAGGAACTTCTTCACCTTCACATCTCCCAGACCGCCTCTGGTATAGTGTGCTTTCAGTTCGTCCAGATCTGCATAATCCGGCAGATATCTCTCAAAATGTTCCTGCCGGCAGAAAGCATCCAGATAAGTGAATACGGTGTTGCCTTCCAGATGTCCGGGGTCGCTGACTAACAGATGCTCCGGATCGGTGTACATACTCATGATCTTGGTGCGCACATCATCTGCACTGTCTGACAGGTAGATGCAGTTACCCAGGGATTTGCTCATTTTTGCCTTACCATCGATGCCGGGCAGTCTTTGGCATGCTTCGTTCTCAGGTAAAAGTGCCTTAGGCTCTACCAGTACCGGTGCATATACGGTATTGAACTTGTGCACGATCTCTCTGGTCTGCTCGATCATCGGCAGCTGGTCACCACCTACCGGAACAGTCGTTGCCTTAAATGCAGTAATATCAGAAGCCTGGCTGATCGGATAAGTAAAGAAGCCTACCGGAATGCTCGCTTCGAAGTTACGCATCTGTATCTCGCTCTTAACAGTCGGGTTTCTCTGTAATCTGGCTACGGTCACCAGATCCATATAATAGAAAGTCAGCTCACACAATTCGGAGATCTGAGACTGAATGAAAATCGTAGCCTTAGCAGGATCCAGTCCACAAGACATGTAATCCAGTGCCACTTCGATTATATTCTGGCGCACCTTCTCGGGATTCTCGATATTATCTGTCAGAGCCTGTGCATCTGCGATCATGATAAAGGTCTTCTTATATTCGCCGGAATTCTGCAGCTCCACACGTCTCCTGAGAGATCCAACATAATGTCCTACATGTAGTCTGCCGGTGGGTCTGTCGCCCGTTAAAATAATCTTGTCCATTTCATCCTCTCAATCCGCCGCCAAAGCAGCTATACATCATTAGATTTATCATACCATTTTTTCCACAGTAGTACAACGGGTCCGAAAAACTTTTTCCTACCTTTCACTCTATCCGCACTCGCCGCTGCGCAGGGATTTCACCAATAACGGTATCTCGAACAACAGCATCACGATCCAGCCGATCATGTTGGCCCACGCCAGACTGGCGAAGTCCATATGCAGCAGACGCAGCATCACGAATACCGCCACAACTCTGCCCAACATATTCATAAAGGTGCTGTACAGTGTCACCTTCAGATCGCCGATGCCGCGGAAGAATCCCTGGATTCCGTTGGTCATTCCCGGCAGGATATACATCCAGGAGATCAGGTGCAGATAACTGATTCCGAGAGATACCACCTGCGCATCCCCATCCTCGGCGAACAAAGTCATGATCTGCGGAGCCAGGCCCCAGATCACCGCAAACAAACCGATGGAATAGACCAGCTCGATCAACAATCCTGTCTGAAAACCTTTCTTCATGCGCTCTTTGTGTCCGGCGCCCTTGTTCTGCGCCAGGAAAGTCGTCATGGCATGTCCGATGTTCTGCTGCGGCGTATAAGCGAAATCATCCACGCGGTTCACTGCGGTAAATGCTGCCATAACCGCCACACCCTGAGTATTGACTACTGACTGAATGATGAGCTTGCCCAGCTGTAAGCATACCTGTTGCATGGCACTGGTGCTGCCGTAGCTGACAGTCTTACCAAGCAGGCTCTTATCAAAGACCCACCACTTTTTCCCAAGGCATAACAGTGGAATCTTTTTCTTGATATAAATGCCGCACAGCAGGCAGCACAGGCCCTCGCTGCACACTGTGGCAATGGCACTTCCCGCCACGCCCCATCGTAATACCACCACGAAGAACAAATCTCCGAAAATGTTTAAAAAAGCACTGGTTACCAGAAAATACAACGGTGTCTTACTGTCTCCCAGCGCCCGCATAGTGTTCGCCAGGAAATTATAGATAAATGTAAATATCAGTCCCAGGAAAATGATCCGAAGATATACCGCGGCTTCCGGAATCGCAGTCTCCGGCACCCGGATCAGCCGAAGCACCGGTGTCGCAAGCAGCAGCATGAGCAATGAAAATACCACAGAGAATCCGCAACCTGCCAGCATGGTGGTGCTGATCTGCTTCGACAGAGTATCATAATTCTTGGCACCATACTGGGAGCTCATTAAGACGCTGGCTCCCATGCACATTCCACTGATCAGTAGGATCGCTATATTCATAATCGGTGTGGAAGTTCCCACTGCTGCCAGTGCCTGCTCTCCCACGTATTTTCCTACGATCACGGAGTCCGCGGCGTTGTAGGTCAGCTGAAACAGATTGCCCAGTACCAGAGGAATCGTAAACGATACTAAAGGCAACAGTATCTTTCCCTGGGTCATATCATGTTTCTCTATCGTACTCATTGCTTATCGCTGTCCTTTCGTTTTCATTTTCTCTAAGGATGGGCTCTTCTGCTTTTCTATAAGTGTCTCTTCCTGATCTTGTTCTGCTTCTTCCATGCTGTCCTCTGCACCGGACGCCTCATTGCCGCTTACAGCGGGCTGGCTTCTCTGCTTCTCATCCATGCTGTCATTTTTTGTGCCGCCTGCAGATTCCCTGTAACAGCGCCATCCGTGCCTGCCGTCACCTCTGCCACGGCACCTTCCGGCATGTCTGCGGCAGTTTCTGCCATTTCCGCTTCTATTGCGGCATTCTCTGCCTGCGCCATTGCAAAATTTTCCGCCGGTGCCGCACTTTCTGCGCCTGTGCTGTATGCTGACTGCGGTGCCGCTGTGTCATTGCTTGTACTGTCTGCCATTTTGGAGCTGTTGCGTACTGTCACAAACACAGCCCCCATGGCCACGAAGCAAAGACAGGCTGCCGCAATGCGGGACACATAGTATAGAGGAAATCTGCGTATTTTCCCATTTGCTTTCCGCTTTTCCACACCTTCATTCTGTTCACTCCGATGCAGTAATTCCTCCTCCACACCGGACAGGGCACGGAACAATCTTTCTTCTTTTTCTCTGTTTTGCTCGCTCATCTTCTCTTCCTCTTACAAGACAATTCCCTGCTGCTCCAGATATTTCTGTAGCTTTTTCCTCGTGCGGAACAGGGATGTCTTCACCGTATTCAGATTCATGCCATAACGCTCTGCGATCTGGGCATACTCCTCCACGAACCAGTACCTTCGTAAAAAACATTACATTCCTGTTCGGAGAGCGTATGCAGGAAAGCATTGATGCTCCGCTCTAACTCCGCTGCTTCCACAATACTTTCCGTATCGTGAGCTGCGGGAATGCATTCCGCCAGTTCATCCAGTGCCATATCCATCGTGCCGTTTCCCCGCTTCTGTGCATGACGCCCCTTCCATCTATCAAACGACAGATTGCGGGTAATTGTTCCCAGAAAAAGCTCCAGACGGTTCGGTTTTTTCGGTGGAATGGCATTCCACGCCCGCATCCACGTATCGTTTAAGCACTCCTCCGTGTCTTCCCTGTCATGTAAAATATGGTAAGCGATGCTGTAACAGTATTTTCCATAGGATTTCTGTGTCTCTGTAATAGCGCGCTCGTCCCGCGCCCAGTAGAGATCCAGTATGGCTGTATCTTCCACAGGTCTCTCCTTTCCAGAAAAGGCACTGCCGCAAATATCTGCAGCAGTGCCCCCATATTCTTCGTGTATCTCGTAATGTCCCCGGCTTCCTAGATCTGGAACTTCTTTGCATTCGCATTGAGCTCGTCTGCGATCACATTCAGCTGTACGGTGGCCTTCCGGCAATCCTCCACGATCTCTGACAGCTGATCCATCGTCGCCGCCGTCTCCTCGGTGCTGGCTGCATTATTCTGGGAGATCTCGGTCAGACTGTCGATCTTGTCCGCTACATCTGTCCGGTATGCTTCGATATGATCCAGCTCTTCGGAGATCACGTTAATCTCACCGACGACATTCTGAACCTCCTGATTCAGGGTGTCGAATACCTCCAGTGTATTGCCCAGCTTCTCATTCTGCTGGTGGATCTCGCCGACTACGCCATTCATAATCTCTACGCTCTGGTTGGAATTGCTGATCAGGTTCTCCACGATGCCGCGGATCTTGTCTGCGGATTCCTTGGACTGGTCTGCCAGACCACGGATCTCTTCCGCTACGACTGCGAAGCCTCTGCCCATCTCACCGGCTCTCGCTGCCTCAATGCTGGCATTTAATGACAGCAGGTTGGTCTGGTTCGCAATACCTGCGATGATATCGGTAGCTGCCTGAATCGCCTGTGCGGACTCGTTGGTGATATTGGTCTGCTCCTGCACCTGATCCACCGACTGCTGTGTATGAGAGCTGATCTTCAACAGTTCCTTCAGGGTGCTGTCCACGGTGGCATTGCTTTCCTTCATGTTGGCTGCGCTGCTACTCAGTACGTTCACACTGTCTGCTGTGCGGTTCAGCGCATTGCTCATATCGTTCATGCTCTCGCTGACCTTCTGGGTGTCTGCCGCCTGAGTGGTAGCGCCCTGCGCAATCTCGTTGACCGCGGTATTGACTGCGGAAATAGACTGTCCGATACTGTCAAAATTGCTCGAAAAAGTTCCGGTGAATTCATCCATCTCTTGCATGGAACTGTGGATATTGGTAATGATCCGGGAGAAGCCTACCACAACGGAATGCACCGCTCTGGCAATTTTGCCGACTTCATCGGTTCTGTTTACCAGCTTCGTGGAGATATCAAAATTCAGCCTGCCTTCAGCCACCTGATCCAGATTGCTGACCACACCAAGCAGTGCTCTGGAAATCAGACGTACGACTAAAATCGTACTGCTACAGAAGATCAGTGCCAGCACATACATAAAGATCGTATTGGATCTCACAATGCCGGAATACAGTTCTTTCACGTGCTCCACCGGGATCGCCACTGCCAGAGCCCCCGCTGTCTTGCCGTCGGTTCCGGTAATCGGTGTCAGATATGCATAATATCTGGTATCCCCCAGCTTCAGGGAAGTGTCAAAATATTCCGATCCTGACAGTACTTTGGATGCCACAGAATCACTCAGTACGATGCCGGAATAGTCAAAGCTTGCTGCTGCCGCTTCCTTGTCCCAGAACAGTACCACATCTACGTTGGTATTGCTCGTGAAATTCTGGAAAAAGCTCTGATTCTCTGTAAAATTGATCTCGCCCTTGCAGAGACTGCCGTTCTCATAACGGAAGCCCTCCCCAGAAGCGCTGTCCAGATTCAGCTGCATCGCATATTCCGTAGCAGCCAGCTCTTCCTTCACAAGCGTTTCCGCGGTGTTGTTGCCGACTGCCTTCAATGCCAGCATCGCAAAAAATATGATGACCAGCATCGGCATCAGTACCATCGCGAGGATCTTGACGATCAGATTTGCTCCCTTTTTCCCCTTGAGATCTTTCATGTTGTCCAGTGAGACAGTTTCCCCTTCTGTCTGTTCCTTTTTTACCGCTTCTGCCATAGATAAAATAACCTCCTTTGTACCCTTATGACCTTTGTATATTCTTTCTAAAATGGACTGCCGGGAACAGCCCCTGACAGCTTAATAGATAAAAAGATTATAACGCACTCCGGTTGAAAAAGCTATTCTTTTTGTGCTTTTCCCTCCTGAATGAGGTCTTTGATCACCTCTCCACCGATGATCAGCCCCGCCACGGAAGGGACAAAGGAAATACTGCCCGGAATTGCTCTCCGGTCGGTGCATTTATGGACGGTGCCGGGAGGACAGACGCAGCCCGTCCGGCAGCTGGTTTCCATAGTTTCGAGAGGCTTCAGGGAAGCTTCGGTAGAGTAGACAACCTTCAGTTTTTTCACACCGCGTTTTTTCAGCTCTCTGCGCATGACCTTTGCCAGCGGGCACATGGTAGTCTTATAGATGTCCGCCACACGGAACTGTGTGGGGTCAAGCTTATTGCCGGCACCCATACAGCTGATGACAGGGACTCCGGCCTCCTTTGCGCGCAGGATGATCTCGATTTTTGCAGTCACAGTGTCCACGGCATCCACGACGTAATCGTACTGGGAAAAATCAAACTGATCGGCAGTCTCCGGGAGATAGAAGCATTTATGTCCTACCACCTGTGCCTCAGGATTGATCAGATGAATCCGCTCCTCCATGACATCTACTTTGTATTTGCCGATCGTCTGATGGGTAGCGATGATCTGGCGGTTGATATTCGTCAGACAGACCTTGTCATCGTCAATGAGATCAAAGGCGCCGACTCCGCTGCGGGCAAGGGCTTCGACGACATAGCCGCCGACTCCGCCGATCCCGAAGACGGCGACACGGGCGTGGTAAAGACGCTGCATGGCATCTTTGCCGAGGAGTAATTCGGTTCTGGAAAATTCGTTTAACATAGATGTAGATTCCTTTTCTTATAACTATATTTAACTATATTGCACGCAGCTGTGCTGTCCCCCTTTCATCCAGCACAGCAAACACCGCACGGTCAGGGAACCGGATCGTGAAAATTCCAAGTATAAAAAAACATGGGAACTTAAAGGTTCCCATGCCTTAGCTTATTTTTATTGTTCCTACTAGTATACTGGGAATACTCTCGTAAGAGTATATCACATCTTTAGAGATTGTCATAGAGTCCCTGAATAAAATTTTTCACCTGGAGGTTGTTCTCAGGCGTGGTATCTTCGAGGGTAGCATGGATGTAGGGTTTGCGCTCTTTCATGAACTTAAGGATAGAGGTGTAGTCCATCTGTCCGAGACCGCAGCCTACGGATTTGAGCTTTCCGTCCTCGGGAATAAAGTCTTTCAGGTGTACCATTGCCACATCGGGTCCTAAGACATCGATTGCCTCATCGACGATTGCCACCTGGTCTTTGTAGTTGCAGTAGTCGAGAAGATTGACAGGATCGAGGATGATCTGGAGGTTGGGGGATGCGATCTCATCGAGTACTCTTCTGGCTCTTGCCGGGTTGTAGACAATGTGCTTCCATACGGGCTCGATTGCCATGACAACTCCCATCTCCTCGGCGTATTTTACAACGGGACGGAGGTTTGTGATAAAGGTCTGTAATGCTTCCTCGCCGTGACATTCAGGTACCGCGGTATAAGTCTCATTCGGGGCACCGGTCTCGGTTCCGACGACACCGCAGCCGAGCCAGGAGGCAAAGCGGATGTGCGCCATATAGCGATGTGTGATCTTCGCCAGCTGTTCTGGATTGGGATTTGCAAGGTTGAGATAGCAGCCGAGCACGGCGATATCGACGTTATTCTTTGCAAAAACATTTTTCATATACATGGCAAGTCCCGGGGTCAGTGCCTCATCGGTAGTTGGAAACTCGGTGATCACCTTACCGGGTGCCAAATGTCCGCAGGCAAAGCCAAGCTCATGGACATTGGCAATACGTTCCTCAAAAGGAAGCTTTTTCGTATCATGTAAACGGATTCCTAACTGCATAATTTCCTCCATTCCAGGTTCAGGTCTGATCTTCCTGATCCTGCTTATCATCAACGCCGGATCAGCTCATCCACGCCTTCCAGCTCGTAAGCCTCTCCAACCTGTCCTTCGATTCTCACGTTATCCAGGGTCAATTTTGCAACATTTCTTGCAAAAAGTCCTCTCTTACTGCTTTTTTCTACACCATCCGACATGGCAGGTACATCACATTTTGCATCCTCGGCATAGCTGATGGAGATGTCCTTCATGTAGATCTCCTCGATCTTCTGCTCCGGAAGTCCGTCAAAATAAGCTGCTGCCACATGGCAGTTGGTGCAATCCATATTTTCAAATACCATCTTTTTCACCTGCGGTGTTCTGTCATCCACAGGGTAGACATCTCTGGACTGGACATAGGTGGTCTTGCCGTCGGGATCGCAGAAATAGAAGCAGTTGACCACGAGCGGTGTCATCACATGATCCAGGGTCAGATTCCGGAAAATAATGTTGCTTAGAATCGCATCTTTTCCTCTGCCGCGGCGGGTCTTGATACGCAGGCCTCTGTCCGTATGACGGAAAATGCAGTCCTCCACCGTCAGATTCACCACGCCGCCTGCCATCTCGCTGCCCAGAGTTACAGCACCGTGACCGTTCTCCATCAGGCACTGGCGGATGTGGATGTTCTCGGAAGGAGTCTTGTGCTTTTTGCCCATGTAGATTTTGCCGCTCTTGACTGCGATACAGTCATCTCCCAGGGAGAAACGCACGCCCAGGATCTCCACATTTTTGCAGGACTCGGGATCCAGTCCGTCGGTGTTGGGAGAATCGCTGGGATTCTGCACGGTCACACCGATGAATTTCAGATCGTTGCTGAAATAGGGATGCAATGTCCAGGAAGGTGAATTGCAGAAGGTCACTCCCTGTAAAGTCACATTTTTACATCCGCTGATGAAAAACAGTCTGGGGCGGAACGCAATGTTCATGACCTTGGGATCCTTCCACCAGTTTTCCTTAGAAGCGTTGCCGTTGATCTTACCCTGTCCGTAGATCACCACGTCTTCTGCACCGATACCGCAGATGATGCCGGAGAACATAGGTAAGGGATTCCCCTCCCAGGTGCCGAGATTGTACTCGTCGGTCTCATCATAGCTTTGTAGCATGCCGGGGAATGTGGGGAATTTCTCTCTGTCGGTAAATGCCTTAAGCTCCGCACCCTCTGCCAGTTCGATACGGATGTGGCTTTTTAAGAACAGGCTGGTAATACGGTAGGTTCCTGCGGGGAAATACACTCTGCTGTTCACCGGGCATGCCATGATGGCAGCCTGGATAAAGTGGGTATCGTCGTGCTCACCGTCACCTTTGGCACCGAATCTGGTCACATCCAGGGTCACATACTCATAATCTGTCTTGAAAGATACTTCACCCTGCTTTTCACCATTCACGTAAGCTTCCACCACATATTTCTGATCCGGCTTTAAATCAAACAAGGAAGTGATGGTCTTCTCTGTAGTGAGGGTGGGCTCACCGTTTAATCGTAATTCTATGGGCTGTTTTGTAAAATACCTGCCGCCGTCTGCGATCTCTATAGTCACACTACGGGCAGTATGCATAATATGTCTGATTTCCATGCGCTGTTTCCTCTCGTTTCTACCTCATGCACTCCTGATATTTTTCCGCTAAAAGTAAATATTCCCCGCATGCCTTCTGTACGGCACCGCAGAATACTTTTTCCGAGGTTTCATCCATAGCAAAAGTTTTCGACTTTACATCATAATACTGCTCCAGCATACGCTTCACGGCACCACGGAAATTATCTAAAAGCTCTCTGTAATTCTCATAGATCTCCGGGCTGATCTGCTCTACGGTATGAAGCAGTGCTGCAGTGTAATCCGCGCCGTTTTCCGCGGTGAATTCGCTCTCCGCATGCTTTTTCAGCACACGCATCTGCGCCATGATATCCGGATATCCTTCCTTTTTATTCTCGGTGGTCTCATATGCCGCATATGTTGGATATACCAGATCCGCAGCCTGATAGATGTTCCTTCGTCCTGCATCTGCCTGCACCTTTTTTAAGTCAAAGATGCCTTCCTCCGTACGGGGAAGTGCCTTGATTTCCTGAATTGTCATAGTTTTTGTCATTCCTTTCGCTTCGCTCAAGGCACAAACAAGTTATGAAAAATGTTGTGCCCC
>OMGP01002116.1_pt1 | contig 13705 bp, 6 predicted proteins | sample 1646091 | NCBI WGS metagenome assembly OMGP01 (sample SAMN05578580, study PRJEB25193) | human gut metagenome | biome: Human Microbiome; feature: human-associated habitat; material: feces | host: Homo sapiens | place: USA:Birmingham | reverse complement strand
TGGAAAAGATTGTATTCAATTTGCTTTCCAATGCATTTAAATATACGCCGAATGGTAAGATGATTACAGTGTTTATCCGTGAAGATGAAAATACAGTTTCTATTGGCGTGCAAGATCAGGGTATCGGTATTGCGGAAAATAAAAAGAAGTCACTGTTTGTCCGTTTTGAGAATCTGGTGGATAAGAATCTTTTCAATCAGGCTAGTACGGGTATCGGACTTTCATTGGTGAAAGAGCTGGTAGAAATGCATAAAGCGACTATTTCCGTTGATAGCCATTTGGGAGAAGGGAGTTGCTTCAAAGTAGATTTCCTAAAGGGAAAAGAACATTATGATAAGGAAGCCGAGTTTATTCTGGAAGATGCGGTTGCTCCGGCAAGAATGGGACAAGTAGTGGATATAGCCAATTCTTCCATTCAGTCTGAAACGTTGGTAAGCGATGATTCGGAGAAAATTGAAGATGTGTATGGGGAAGAATTTGCGAAAGAAGAAAACTCCAAAGAATTGATGTTGTTAGTCGAAGATAATCAGGAGTTACGTGAATTCTTGCGCAGTATATTTTCTCCGATGTACCGGGTGGTGGAAGCTGCTGACGGTAAGGAGGGGGCAAGCAAGGCTTTGAAGTACCTGCCGGATATTATCATCAGTGACGTGATGATGCCTGAGAAAGATGGTATCGAAATGACGCGCGAACTGCGTGCGGATATGACGACCAGCCATATACCTATCATCTTGCTTACTGCCAAAACTACGATTGAAAGCAAACTGGAGGGACTGGAATATGGTGCGGACGATTATATAACGAAGCCTTTCAGTGCTACCTATTTGCAAGCCCGTGTGGAAAATCTGTTGATGCAGCGTAAGAAACTGCAAAGTTTCTACCGGGATAGTCTGATGCATATCAATATTTCTACCGGCCAGGAGGTAGCGCCTGTGGCTACGGATATGCCGTCTGCTGAAGAAGATGCCTCCGAAACTGTACCTGCAACTCTCGAAATGTCTCCCAACGACCGTAAGTTTATGGATAAATTGGTAGAGTTGATGGAGCAGAACATGGATAATGGAGAACTGGTGGTAGATGATCTGGTTCGGGAACTGGCTGTCAGCCGTTCTGTCTTCTTCAAGAAGCTGAAAACACTTACCGGATTGGCTCCGATTGAATTTATCAAAGAAATGCGTATCAAGCGGGCTACACAATTAATAGAAACCGGAGAATTTAATATGACCCAGATTTCGTATATGGTAGGCATTAATGATCCGCGTTATTTCAGTAAATGCTTTAAAGCACAGGTTGGAATGACGCCTACGGAGTATCGGGATAGAGTGGGGAGATAACAAGAAAGGCTATCAGATAAAATGATAGCCTTTCAATTTTAGTATGTCTTTTCAGACATTCCATTATTTTCTTATTCTGTCCAGCGAGGATCACCAATGCCACTTGGGAATAGGGCATCTATGATTTTGAAGTTTCCTTCTTCCGGATTTTCGAACACTTCCGCAGATGATTTATCATATTTGGTTACATCACCAAGAGTACTATGGAATGTCATATCATTAGTACCATAAACTTTCTCGATAGTCAGACTAAGATTTGCAGCTGCATTTGCATTATGAGCTTTTCTACTGCTTCCACCATTAGCCAAGATTGTATTTTTGATAGCTAAGGACATTCCTGTCGTATTTTTATCTCCTAATTCTAATAATGCTTTTGAACCTCCCCAGCCATACATCGTACAATAATCGATGGAGAAAGAAGCTGCATTTCCTGCATAGAAGATTCGTCCTTGTGGCTTAATCAAGGTACTATTAGTTATTTCAGTAACAGGGATTTGGGCAACTGTTGATTCTTTATAAGCAAACATATCTCCGCTACAACCGTTGATAATAGATTTACTTACACTAACTTTATTGATTTGAATACTAGTACCTTCTTTAGCTCTTACTAACGATTTAGAATTGTTTATCGTACAATTCTCTATTAATAGAGTGTTGATACTAGTTGCTATATCATCTGTCATTTCTGTACTCTTCTGAAGATTAAAGAAATAATCTCCCTGCGCATCGGCATTTAAGTTATAGAAACGTACCACATCCTTATTTCCTAAAGTCAAAATAGTTTTAGTTGTCATCGTTGCTTGTTCAGCTCCTCCACTTGCTCCCCAAAATACTATTGATGTAATAGTTTCAGGTACAATGACAGCTTTATTGAATGTGATCGTTGTAGAGTGAGGCACAACCAGAACGATATTTCCACTTTGAGCAGCAAGCACCTCATTAGGATCATCAGCAGCTGTAAGATATACAGGTGTATAACCGTCCGGGAAGTTTTCTGTAGTTTGGAACGATTTCTCACCTCTCAAGATTTCTTCACCACTGACAGTATTGTATATACCAATAGTATATGCGGTAGAAGCAGCCAGTCCTGTAAGTTGGTAACTACCTTTAGCATTCATTTCCGAAGTGATTGGAATGTTTGTAACTGCTGAAGTTTCTGTGTTCGTCAGTAGGAAATGAGTTACACTCTGATTCTTTTTCCATGTGATAATGGCAGTAGAACCGGTGATGGTTGAGATATCTTCAATTAACTGTTCTGTTTTAGTCTTAAAGCTTGTATTTTCCGGATATACCCATTTGGAAGGTGATGCTATTTCTGAGCATGAGCGAATACGAATATAGTAATTGGTATTTGCATCCAATCCCTCAATAGTGTATGGAGAGCTTTTTATACTCTTATCCTCTCCGAAAATAACAGAGCCTTCCTGATAATTTTCAGCGGTGAGTTCAGAAGTATTCACTTCAATGATATAATAATCGGTATTGATTGTATTATTCCATATAACTTCAGCATCGTTGATGCTAGGGCTGACTGCCAGTTTAGTACTACGGAACAGACGATTGTAGGCACTGTCTGTTTCCCAATCATTTGCTTTCTCACACGATGAAAGCAGTACGGTCAGGACTATAAAAAGTCCTGATAAAACCGTATATTTTGTTGATTTGATAATATTCATGTTCATGAGATCAATTATTGAATGATATTCATACATTTATTAGAAGTTATAGGAGTTTTCTATGTATCCATTGGCATCCGAAACTGTTTTGGAGCCTATTGGTAATAGATGTCTATTTTTGATTGTAGTATTTAAACCACTGCTGATATCATCTACATACTCAAGATTTAAATCATTGGTTGTTTTGCTAGTATCTGCTACTCCTTTCTTCCATTCATAGTTAGTTCCCCAACCAGTAACATACTCATAACCTGCAGTCTTTGCAGCTTCCTTCACTTTATCAGGATCCTCAAGGTCTCTAAGGTCGGTAGGAATTTGTTCAGTACGCCAAGTGATACTGTTCATATCAATTGAATATGGATCATCACTTTTCATTTTGTAGAAGATAAATTTAGGAGCTGTTTCAATCATGGCTTTATAGTCTGTCCTGAACTGATCCAGTTTTTCAGAGAGTGTTCCCCAACGTATCAGATCGTATTTTCGAACACATTCTCCTGCAAATTCCCATGCGCGTTCCTGGTCAAGTGCTTCCATGAAGTTGTTTCGGGCAGATGCTTCAATTGCTGTTTTGGCAGCAGTCTGGGCAGCAGTATCGAAAGCACGAATGTGTACTTCTGTCAAAGCTTCAAGTGCGGTTTTAGTAGTGGTGCCGTTTGGATTGCTACTTTCTAATCCATACAAGTTATACATAACTTCAGCATACATTAATAAAATATCAGAATAACGCATCACTACCCAGTTAATACCCGGAGCCCATTTCTGGTCTGTATTTTGTGCCAAAGAGATGATTGCATCGTCCATTCTACGGATATCCCATTTTGCTACGTAAGCACTGAAAGGAGAGTTGGAAAGCAATGTCTCTTTTATGACTGCTTTATTGTCTACTGTAGTCTGTTTTAATTCATAATAGGCGCATGTAATGTCTCTACGGCTGTCGTTATTGTCAAAAGACAAGATATAAGAAGCTGTGAGTCTGATGTTACCACTACTGTTGCCTTTTGCGCCATATTTATTGCTGGCACCATTAATACGAACTCCGGTACTGTATCCCATTTCACCTGATCTTCCTAATCCGTGAGCTACCTCGTATAGATTTTCGTAATATTTAGTATCTAATGTCCGCTTGTTGATCAAATCCCATTGGTTCTCAAAAGACGGATTCAATTTATGAACTTGTTTACTAACTACAATATCCAAATGTGCCAATGCACGTTCGTGTAGTTTTTGAACTTCTGCTTCTGACGGGCGTTGAGTGGGGAATTGTCCGTCACTGCAAGTCGGATGATTTCTATAACCTGTTTTTGCCTGTTCGCGGATGCTATATCCGGCACGTGATAAAGCAATACGGGCAAATAGACCATGTGCAAAACCTGCAGTGGCATGTTCTGTTGTGTATCCGTCTTCACCTGCCCAAGGAAGATAATTTGCAGCTTCATCCAGATCATCTAATAGTTGGTCTAAGATAACGTCACGGTCTGTTTTTGCTGCATACATGTTAGAGCCGTCAGCTTGAGTAGGTTCAAAACGCATAGGGACATCTCCGTAATTTTTAACAATATCATAATATACCATTGCACGCATGGTCAATGCTTCTCCTAAATAGCGAAGCATTGGTTTACGAGTGGTAGTCCCTTCTGCTAACAGATCACTATTACGAATACCATCAATAACGATGTTGGCATTTTCAATAATAGCAAAGCATCTTTCCCAGTTTGTATCGAGTTTATCCCATCCTTTGCTTAGATAGTAGTTTCCTAATCCTCTTTCTGAATTCTGATGAACTTCAGATTGCTTGGTTGCATTTGCCAGTTCGATATCTGTATTATTACCAAAATTAATAGGGATACGAGAACCATAAGTATGGTCGTATGTCAAATCGGCATATACCTTGTTTAACGCCTGTTCTGTATATACAACAGAGTTAAAGACGTTTTCTCCTTTTAATTCCGAAGGGGAAGACTGATCGAGAAAATCACTGCATGAAAACAATCCCAGCAGTCCGGTTCCTAATAATATTGATTTTATATAAGTTTTCATATATGTATTTCCTTTCTATTTATGGGTTAGAATGTAACATTAATACCCCCTACAAATGAGCGGCTTTTGGGATATGCGGAGTAATCTACACCTGGAGTCATAGGAGTACTGCGGCGTGTATCTACTTCCGGATCTGCTCCTGAATATTTGGTAAAGCAGTATAAGTTGTAACCAGTTACATAGATACGTACGTTTTGCATAAATATTTTGTTTACAAAAGCTTTAGGCAATGTGTATCCAATTGAGATATTGTTGACGCGGAGGAAAGAACCATCTTCTACTGCCCAGTCAAGCAATGGCATCTCTGTAATTGAGCCCGGATTATACATGGAAGCTCCGGCATTCACTTCATTTAAACGATTAATAGTATAATCAAGTCCATTACTTTTGATATATGAACTCTTTAACATATTTTCTCCTGTTGTGGGATCAATCCAAGAATAACGTTTGGCTAAAGTGAAGTTGTCATTTAAATTCCATCCCTTTTTAGTATCATTATAGTAGCCTGAACCTAATTTGGTCGCATTAACGATCTTGTTACCAAGAGAGTAGTTAAAGAAGGCTGATAGATCAAAATTCTTGTAGCGCATGTTTATACCGAAACCACCAGTAACAGTTGGAACTGTATTGCCCAAACGCTTTTTAGTAAATTTACCATCTTCATCAGCTTTCAGTTTCAATGCACCCGGACCGAAATTGTTATATTTAATCAGCTCCGTTGGATCAGTAAGGTTTTCGTTAAGTACCCATTTACTACCGTCCCATGAGAAATCGTCAGTAGTGTAAAAACCATCCAATTCATATCCATATACTTCTCCCAGACGTCCTCCTTCTTCAATAAAGAAGTCGTTTTGTCCGGCTGGCTTACCTCCCCAGTTACTACTTTGCCAAGTTTGTCCTCCGGCTAGTTTGTCAATTTTGGCTTTATTATAAGAAATGTTGAAGTTCGCATTTAAACCGAAGTCCTTAGTATCTACTATGACTGCATCTAATGCTAATTCTATACCTTTGTTCGATGTCTGTCCAAAATTCTTATATTGGGTGGAAAAACCTGTACTTGAAGGAATTGTTGCATTCATTAATAGGTCTTTAGTTGTATTCCAATATGCATCAATGCTACCTGATAAACGGTTATTCCAAAATCCGAAATCAATACCTAAGTTACGGGTAAGCGTTGTTTCCCATTTTAGATCAGGATTGGAAAGATTGGAAGCATGTTGTAGCACAACAGCACTCATTTCATTGAAATAAATGTTCTTATCACTTGTTTCCGCTAATGAGAAAGTAGAATTGATGGCACCAGATTTGATACGGTTATTACCGGCAGTACCCACACTTAAACGTAGTTTTAGGTTGGATAACCATTCCTTGCTTCTTTCCATCCATGCTTCGTCAGATATTCTCCATGCCAGAGCTAATGAAGGGAAATATCCCCATTGGTTTCCTTTGGAGAATTTACTGGATCCGTCAGCGCGCATGGTGAAAGTCATCAGATATTTGTCTTGTATTGTGTAGTTGACACGTCCGAAGAACGATAGCAGATTATCTTTAAAGCCAATGTAAGTAGAGGTTGGCAATGCTGTTCCGTTACTCATACCGGAAAGAACATCATCAATGGTCATATATTTGGAAAATGCAACAGAAGTGTTAATTGTCTCGTGATCATAACTGCTTGAAACTTCATGTCCCAACATTACATTTAACTTGTGCGTGTTATTCAAGAATTTGGTATCATATGTTACTGTATTTGCATTACGCCAGTTCTTGTTAATAACCTTGTTTAATAGAGCTTGTGGTTGTCCATAATAACCATATTTAGAATTACTTGTAGCTTCCACTCCCCATACTTGGTCCGTATTGTTATATCTCCAGCCATAACCGAACTCACTTCTGAAAGTCAATCCTTTGATTGGTTTCCAATTAAGTCCTACATTATAGTTTTGTTGTAGCCGAGTCTGTTTTTTGTAAGTTGCATTTAAACGTTCTAACGGATTATATTGTGCATTATTCACATTCTCATCATCATCGCTGTCAGAACTTGTTGTATTTATTTCTTCTACTGGCTTATAGATAACGGAACGTGCTATCAATGAATTGGCTGCGCTTGATTCATTTGCATCTGCTCCACCACTGATACCATCAATCGTTTGGTAACTAAAACGGGCGTTAAAGTCCATCGTTAACCATTTGCTGATATTGGTATTAAGTTTAGCATTAATGTTCTCTTTAGAGAAGCCTGAACCAAGCATGATACTTTTTTCTTCGTTATGGGCGTAGCTGACGCTGAACTTAGTATCTTTATTGCCTCCACTTACACTCACATTGTATTGTTGCTGATTTCCTGTGCGACCAAAAATTTCATCCTGATAGTCAGTACCTTTCATCGATTTGTAAATATCCAAATCATCAAAGATACCATATTTCATACCTTCCTGATCTATTTCTTGTTGCCATAATACATATTCGTACGGGTTTAATACATCTACCATTTTGGTAACTTTACGAACACCGAACGAGGCACCCAAGTTTACCTGGATTTTACCTTCCTGACCGGATTTAGTAGTGATGATGATAACACCATTTGCACCGCGGGCCCCATAAATAGCAGTAGAAGAAGCATCTTTCAATACATCTACTGATTGAATATCTGTTGGAGCAATATCAGAAATACTTGATACGGGAAATCCGTCTACAATATAAAGCGGTGAGTTATCTTGGGATAGAGAGCCACCACCACGTACGCGGATTTTTACGTCTGCATCAGGAGATCCTTCAGTAGTCGTAATAGATACACCGGCCATTTTTCCTTGTAGTGCTTCTGATGCGGAAGATACTGGAATGGCAGCAATCTGTTTTGCACTAACAGAAGACACTGAACCAGTCAAATCCTTTTTGGCAACAGTGCCATAACCAATTACTACCACCTCATCTAGTGCTTGTGTGTCATCAGAAAGGGTGACATTAATAGGGCCTTGTCCTTTTATAGCAATATCCTGCGTCTTCATTCCAATATAAGAAAATGTAAGGGTTGCTTTTGCAGGAACTTTAATAGAATAGTTACCATCTAAATCGGTAATTGTACCGTTGGTGGTATTGCCTTTCTCAACTATAGAAGCTCCGATGATCGGTTCTCCTGTTGTGTCTTTCACATTACCTTTTACGGTAATTGTTTGCGCTGATACGCCAAGCGATATCGCTGCAAATAGCATTAGCAGCCAACTGCGCATGTTTTTCACTTTGTTAGACATTCTTTGCATGTTTATTAATTAATGGTTATTGTTTTTGATTCTGTACTCACATTTAGGGTTAATTCCTCGGTACAAAAGTATAGGAATGTGAATATAGGTATGTGCAATATTTGTTTTTCACCTAGTATTTTTTGTTTTTTAATTGCTGACAGGCATTTTTATGATAGTTTTGAAACAAAAAATACACATGATAGCTTGAAATGCCTTGTTTTGTCGATTTTAGTACTTGGGAAAAACAAAATTTGAACATGACTATTCTTTTTCCTGCTTACTTTTGCTCCCATTAATCTAATAATGTATGAAAATGGATATAATTCTAAGTAGATGGTATTGGGCCGTTTTGTTTGTTTTTGGAATCATGGCATGTACTGATAGTGTTGATACCAATGAAAATCCGAAAGAACCCGAAGGGACTGGAGATGTTCAAGATGAAAAGATACCGGCTTTTCCTGGGGCGGAGGGACATGGACGCTACACGACCGGAGGACGTGATGGCGATGTATATATTGTTACTTCATTGGAAGACAAACAGCAAAACGGAACCTTACGTTATGGTATAGAGAAATTAAGCGGAAAACGTACGATTGTTTTCCAAGTATCAGGAACTATTCATTTAAATAGTGATTTAAAAATAAAAAATGGAGATTTAACCATTGCAGGTCAGACAGCTCCGGGTGATGGTATTTGCTTAGCTGGCTATCCGGTCTTTTTGGAGGCAGATAACGTAATTGTCCGTTTTCTACGTTTCCGAATGGGAAATAAAGAAGATGTAAGTGCAGATGGGGCAGATGCTTTTGGTGGTCGGTATCATAAAAATATAATGATTGATCATTGTTCCATGAGTTGGTGTACCGATGAATGTGTTTCTTTCTATCAAAATGAAAATTTCACATTGCAATGGTGTCTCATTTCTGAAAGTCTACGTTTAGGTGGTCATACGAAAGGTCCACATGGTTATGGTGGTATTTGGGGAGGAATGAAAGCTTCTTTTCATCATAATCTATTGGCGCATCATGATAGCCGTAATCCTCGTTTAGGTCCTGGAGTTAATTCGACAAAGGAGAATGAAATTGTAGATATGCGTAATAATGTTATTTATAACTGGTGCGGGAACTCTTGCTATGGTGGAGAAGCCATGCATGTAAATATTGTAAATAATTTCTATAAACCCGGTCCTGCTACCCCTACCGGCACTTCAAAGCGTGGACGTATTATTGCTATTGATAAAAAAGTGAGTGATTCGGATAAGAAATCATATCCGGCTATTTTTGATACTTGGGGAGATTTCTTCATTCAAGGAAATGTAGTGGATGATGGAAAAATTAACGGTGCGGCTGATTATGACCGTTGTGTGAAAGCCACGGAGGATAATTGGGAGTATGGTGTTTATAATCAGTTTGATAAAAAGTATGGAACTTTGGATGAAGATACAAAAAAAGCTCTTAGACGGACAATTCCTGTAGAGACAGGTACTGTTACAACTCATGATGCCCGTACGGCCTTTGAGCGTGTAATGGATTATGTGGGTTGTTCATTGAATAGAGATGAAATAGATGCACGCATTGTTCAAGAGACTCGAACTGGAACTGCAAATTATCAGGGAAAGAATGAGCACAATGGTCAGGGAGTTGTTGAAGGTATTGACTGGAAAAGTGTGGGATATCCAAAGAAAGGTATCATTGATAGCCAGGATGACGTGATTCCTATTGGAGCATTGTCTGCATGGCCTGAATTGTTACAAGATACTGTGCTGAAAGATTCCGATAATGATGGTATACCTGATGAATGGGAAAGAAAGCATGGTTTAAATCCGGATGATGCTTCAGATCGAAATGGTAGAACGGTAGATGAAGAAGGGAAATATACGAATTTGGAAATGTATATGAATAGTTTGGTTCAAAAAATTGTTGAAGGACAGAATAAAGGAGGGATACAATAGACAAATCTGCTATATTGGGATATTATTTTGATAAATAAAAAGAATATGAATTTAATCTTTCGTTGTTTGGTTGTATTTTTAACTATGATGGGGAGTGAAGTTATTTTTGCCTCTTCAGGTGTTGGTAATACTCTTGATTTTGGAGAGCTGGCTGCTTTTCCTGGTGCAGAGGGATATGGGAGCATGACTACAGGTGGACGTGGTGGTAAGGTGTATATAGTTACTTCATTGGCTGATAATGGATTACCTGGTACTTTACGATATGGTATAGAAAAGTTGGATGGTCCTCGTACTATCATTTTCCAAGTATCTGGTACGATATTTCTGCTTAAAGACTTGAAAATACGGAAAGGGGATTTAACCATTGCGGGACAAACTGCCCCAGGAGGAGGAATTTGTATAGCGGGTTATCCGGTAACAAACTATGCAAGTAATGTAATTCTTCGTTTTTTACGTTTTCGTATGGGTAATAAAGAGTGTGTACATCCTGACGGCGCGGATGCTTTAGGAGGGAAAGGAGCGAAGAATGTGATTATAGATCATTGTTCTGTAAGTTGGTGTACCGATGAATGTGCTTCGTTTTATGAAAATGATGATTTTACTATGCAATGGTGCATTATTTCGGAGAGCCTTAGATTGGGAGGACATACAAAAGGACCTCATGGTTATGGAGGAATCTGGGGAGGTGAACACTCTTCTTATCATCATAATCTGTTAGCCCATCATGATAGTCGTAACCCTCGTTTTGGTTTAGGAGCCAAGGCTCGTAAGCATGGAGAATGTGATGGTGATAATGTCGATTTTCGTAATAATGTTATTTATAATTGGGGAATGAATAGTTCGTATGGTGGGGAAAGGATGAATATTAATCTAGTGAATAATTATTATAAACCGGGTCCTGCTACAGTGACGGGATCTAAACGTGGGCGGATTTTTGCTATAGATGCAACAGAAGATGGAAATGGAGGTTATTTGTGGGGAAAGTATTATATTGATGGTAATGTTGTAGACGGAGGGGCAGATGATAAAAACAGCCAGAAGGCTACAGCTGATAATTGGGAATATGGAGTTTATAATCAATTCTCAAGTAATTATAAAAAAGTAATTACAGAAAAGACTAAAGATTCTATTCGTCTGAATGAACCTCACGGGTTTGCATCGGTAACGACACATACAGCTTTCAATGCTTATAAACGAGTATTGGATTATGCGGGATGTTCATTACATCGAGATGATGTTGATATACGTATTGTGGAGGAAACACGTACCAGGACAGCCGGATATAAAGGTTTGAATAATCATAATGGAGAAGGGGGCATGTGGAAAAGTGAAGGATATCCGAAACCCGGATTGATAGATAGTCAGGATGATTTGCTTTCTTCAAATGCTCCGGAGAATGTTTCTCCATGGCCTGTTCTTCCACAAGGAACTGTCTTGGTTGATTCCGATAATGATGGTATGCCTGATGTATGGGAGAGAAAATTTGGATTAAATCCGAATGATGCTTCTGATTGTAATGGAAAAACGATAGATAAATATGGTCAGTATACCAATCTAGAAATGTATATGAATAGTTTAGTACATGATATTGTTGAAAAACAGAATAACGGTGGAAAGAAATAATTTATAAACAGATAAGATTTGTCTTTGTCGGGCGAGGTCGTTTATCATAATCGTATTCACCGGTTTTTATCCGGCATTCATCGGAATTTATACCGTAAATCAACAGAAAAGCCTGTGGAAGCATAGGGAAATGATGTATCTTTGAACCATTAATCAATTAATAATAGAGACAATGGAAGAGAAACAAAATTTTCCCCGTGCTACAGGCTTTTCCGGTAAAATACTGATAGCTTCACTTTTTATCCTTTCCGGGATTCTACTGTTTGCCCGTAATATGGGATGGATTACATCAGAAGTATTTGATATAATCGTATCCTGGCATTCACTCCTTATATTATTAGGTATATATGCTATGATTCGCCGCCATTTCATCGGTGGAATCATCCTTTTTCTGGCGGGTGCCTATTTTTTGACAGGAGGACTTTCCTGGTTGCCGGAGAATTCACAGGCAATGGTGTGGCCCCTCGCCCTGATAATAGCAGGCGTTTTATTTATCTTCAAACCCGGCAGAAATAAGAGGGCGCAATGGGCTCGCCAGCATACAATGGAACATCGTCGGCAATGGATGAAGATGCATCAGGGTAGACCCGGCATGAACTTTGAGAGTGAACAACAACAGTCGGAATCAGTAGATGGCTTTTTGCGTTCGGAGAATGTCTGGGGAGCTGCACGCCACGTAGTACTTGATGAGTTGTTTAAAGGAGCCATGATTCGTACCTCTTTCGGGGGGACAACTATTGATCTTCGCCATACCCATATTGCACCGGGAGAAACCTATATTGATTTGGATTGCAGTTGGGGGGAGTCGAAATTTATGTCCCGTCGGATTGGACAGTCGTGTTCAAATGCAATGCTTTTTTTGGAGGATGTGATGACAAACGCTGGCAAAATGGGAATGTAAACAAGGAGAGCATATTGGTCATTCGTGGAACGCTTTCTTTCGGAGGCTTGGAAGTTAAAGACTAGCGTATGAAAGCACATCCGATAATAGATTATCCATTCCGCTGGGTTCCGATGCTGGTGCTAGCGTTGATTCTGGTTGCAACACAGGTGGCTTTAGTTTGTGGATATACCGGAACCGACTATCTTCCTGCTCTGGTAGATGGAGTCGCAACAATTGGTTGGCTGGCAGCCATAGCCTATTTAGCCTGGTTTGTGGTCGGTCTTGTTTCGTTGTTCCAGACGGATATAATCATGATAATCGTTGGAAGCCTGTTATGGCTGGCGGGTAGTTTTATGATCTGTGATATCATGGTGAGGATTGTAGGCATATCCTATATTCCTTTTGCGCAGACAATACCTTTCCGGTTACTGTTCGGACTGCCAACCTTGATTGCCATTACTTTATGGTATCGCCTGATCGTAACTAAAGAAGAAGTACAGAATCAGGAACTGGATAAAGAATTGGCTGCACATCAGCTAACTGTGACCGAACAACAAGGAAAACCACAGACAGAATTAATAGATCGCATTACAGTGAAAGACGGTTCCCGAATTCATCTGGTAAAGGCAGATGAACTGATCTACATACAAGCGTGTGGAGATTATGTGATGCTGATAACTCCTACCGGAGAATATCTGAAAGAACAAACAATGAAGTATTTTGAGACCCATCTGTCTCCTGATACATTTGTGCGTGTACATCGTTCTACGATTGTCAACGTAACACAAATTTCGCGGGTGGAGCTTTTTGGAAAAGAAACTTATCAGTTGTTATTGAAAACTGGCGTGAAACTAAAAGTGAGTCTTTCCGGTTACCGGTTATTAAAAGAGCGGCTGGGGATCTAAAATTGGTTCAATCTTATCATAAAAACTGATTTTTCCCCCATATCGGTCAAAAAATGAATG
>OMGP01002108.1_pt1 | contig 13768 bp, 25 predicted proteins | sample 1646091 | NCBI WGS metagenome assembly OMGP01 (sample SAMN05578580, study PRJEB25193) | human gut metagenome | biome: Human Microbiome; feature: human-associated habitat; material: feces | host: Homo sapiens | place: USA:Birmingham | reverse complement strand
ACTCATCAATTATATCCACGACTTTTTGTGGGAATAATTCACTGCAAAGATTATTTATCCTTTTACAAACATGTTGCTGATACTGAATAAATTCATTTACTTTCTTATTAAATAATGTATCTAATACTTCTTGCGTATAATCCATAATTATCACCTTTTATCTTTCTAAAATTTCACTGTAAATTACAATTTCCTTTGCTATCTAAATACCATGCAACATTTATTATGATTACTATTGTCTGCTACAAATTCAAACAAGATTACTTCATAGCCTTTTCTTTTAGTATATTCCTTACATTCTTTAGAATTATATTCCTTTGTAAGACCTTCCAAGGTTTCAAAGAAATAATGCTCAAGTCCAGAATCTAATACTTTTGCTTCTTCTCTTGTATCATGTCCGTTGCAAATCTTACCTGCTTCTTCTTTCGTAATATTAAAATAATCTGTAGTTTTGTGAATTTCCATTACAGCCTCCTATTCTGCCATATCCAGCATCAACATACTGTTTGTATCTGCCAGATAATAACTTGTGTTACACATTACTTTGTTGTATTCAACTTCACCTTCAAAGTCATTTACAACTGCTTTTTCTTCTGATGTCATATCAGAATATTTTTTCTTTCCATATGAAGGTGGCAGCCATCCTTTATGCTGTGCTCCAAAGATATTGAACTTTTTCAACAGCTCTTCATTTGTGAATGTAATATGACAAGTTCCCTTCTTATAAAAAGTCACATTAAAATACTTCAATACAATATCTTTTGACTCTCCATATTCTTCAGCAAATTCTAATGACTGTTGTAAATCAACTGCTTCCGTCAAACCGCCATCAAGATAATTGAAACACTTTTCAATATCTCTTAACTTGTTTACTACTTCCCTATCGGATGGCTTAAATCCACCCCATGAGTATTCTAAGTCTCTCCATCCTCTTAGTGGAATAATTACCTTTTTGTTTATGATCCATGCCTTATTTGTTTTCCATCCGTTGAAATAATGAATGTTCTTACTGCATTCATCATAGTAGGAATATTTATTACTCAACTCTTCAAAGAGTGAAATAATTGTATCTTCAATTCCCCTTATGACTTTCTTACTCATATCAATTTTCAACTCATATATATTGTGCAATGAAAATTCATAGTCTTTCAGTTCTTCAACTTTGTTGTAATATTCTCTCTGCAAATTATTTGTGAGCTGACCAATGAACTTCGGATTATCAAACAATGCTGACCAATATTTACCACGAATTTCTCTTATATATCCGTTTACTGATGCACTATCCTTTCCAATACTAAGATTTAACACACAACCACCAGTCTGTATTGTCTGTCCCGTCTGTTTGTCTTTTCCAAACTGATATAGAATATGTGGTGACATTGCATAATACTCTTTGATAAGTTTTACACCTGCTTCGATTTCCATTTTATACTGCTCAACTATTGCCTTTAAGAAATCATTTTCTGCAAGCTGCGTGTTTTCTGTATTATATGTATATTCTCTCTGCTCCTTGGCTTTCTCTAAGCTATCAAAGATAAAAGAATTTCTCTGTACATCTGGAAGTTTTACCTTTATCAATGCAATCTCAACATTTGTTTTTCTCTCTGCATCCATGAAAGCATCCTGAATATACTGAATGTCTGCGTTGTATTCTTCTAACATTCTATTCAGCATTATTCTTTCATTGTTGTATTCATTCTTTAATGTCTCTGCATTAAGTAGACAAATAACAGCGCCACCATTTCTTTGTTGCATTTCTAATGCTTTCAATAGATGTTTACATCCATTTGAGAACGGAGGATTCATAATAATTAAGTCATATTCCTTCATTGTGTCGTATGTCAAAAAATCATCATGTACAACTCTGAAGTTCTTTTCCTTTAATACTGCCCGTAAGTTCGTATCATTCTCTATGCAGTCAATATTTAACTTAATTGTTGTGTACCATCTGTTATTAAAATTTTCCTTTTTCTTTAATGTTTCAACAATATTCCCTTTACCTGCTGATGGTTCAAGAATTGTGTGTATCATTTTCCAATCCAAACCATCAAGCATTTTATCTATAAGATTTTGTGGTGTTGGGTAGAAATCTTTATTATCTGTAAACATATTTACCATTTCCTTTCACTATAAAAGGTGGTATATTTCAACCACCTTTTTTTATACTGTACTAAGCTTTTCAGTTGGATCATATTTGAATATAAATCCCTTCTTAAAGCTACTGTAAAATCCCTGTAATGTTGCCAACTTTCGCTTTACATCTGCGAAGTCCGACTTTGACAACTCTGTATCAGGTTTTACTACAAATAACTTTTCACCTGTCTTTGTGTGTACATCTTCTGTTACAGTGTATGTGATTTGTGTTTCTGTCTGTTCTTTTGTGTCCTCTACTGTATTATTCTTTGTCTCTTTAATGGTTGCATTTAATTTCTCACACGGATTCTCTTTAAATAAGAAAGCATGTTTGAATTTACTATAATAACCTCCAAGAGATTTGATGTACTGATTCACTTTGATATATTCTTCACGGCTCAATTTTTCAACTACTTTTGCAAGATATATCCTTTCTCCTGTTCGTGTATCTGTGTCTTCTGTCACTTCATAAGTATATTTGTTTACATTTACATCAGTTTCGGTTGCCTTTTCTTCTGCCTTATTTGTATCAGACTTAATAACTTTCTTTACAACCTTTTCAACCTCATAAGGTGTTTTAACCTCCTGAATTTCACACCATGCAATAGCTCCTTTATTTATCCATTTCATAAATCCATCAGTCATTGTACCAATAAACCAATGATTAGCTTGATTTGCGTTTCCTGTACATTCTTTTGTGAGTTTTCCATTAAGTTTATATGCGTGATAAGAAGTTTTTCCATCCTCATATACAGTTGCTTTAATTCTGTAAACATATCCCTTATTTCTGCCATAATTGAATGATGATTTTAAGATAAAACACTGACCATCTTTGACGCATCCGTTTTCTGTTTCTACAGCTTTATTTTCCTTTTTATATTCAGTAACTTTTACCTTTTCATATACAACTCCATCTCCTTCTCCAAGCATTCCACCACAAGTAGTATCAATTTTATTGATAAATGCTTCGAATTGATCCATGAGTGCTTTATCTTTTTCCATTGATTCAATGTGACTGTCTGCCTGTTCTGCTGCTCTTTCTTCTGTATCATTCCATCTACCTATATACTCAGATATTAAAGAATTTCTATATTCTTCTCGCTTCATAGTTCTGAAATTCTGCATATCTTTCATATAGCTTTCATATCTATAATAGTTATCAATATGTGCAAACTTTAAGATTCCATTTCCCTTTGCTACATAGACACCATCTTTTTCAATATGCCAATTCATTCTAGGTGGATTTGCCATATGTCCAGGAATGATACCAGTTACAATATATTTTTCAGAAGTTTCGCTTACCTTACTCCGTAACTTCTCAATCATTTTCTTTGCCGATTCTTCTTCCTGTTCACTTGCTCCTCTTTCCATTGTCATCTGTTCAAGCTTTGCAATCTTTTCTGAAATACTTCTATCCTGAAGTGTTCCGTCATAATTGTATTTGCGTATCTCTTCTGGCTTTGCTTCTCTACTACAATTTACAACTAATATATATCCGTTCTTTGTAGCAATTCCATTCCAATAAGCAGGATCGTAATAATCTGTCATCATGTCGCTATGGTCTGCATGGTATCCGAACACTTTCCATCCGTCCATTGCCATAAGCTTATGTGCCATCATTACGCCTACATCCTGATATTCATAATAAGTGCTCATAAAATCAACCTCTCTTTCTTGTAATAAAATAGGCAGCCAAAGTATTATTCTCTGGTTGCCTTTGTCTGGTCGCTAAATATTTATTGCGTTTCCATCTGCATCATATTCGATTTTATCAATATGTAACACATATCCGACTTCTTTTTCTTTGTCGTATACTTCCATTGAATTGCCACATGACCATTCGAATGAATACCGTGAATCATTCGATTCGATGAGTTTAATTAAGTGATCTACTAAATCGTTTTTGTCTTTCGCATCTGCTTTCTGCTTTTCAATATTCATTTGTCTCACTCCTTTTCTTGAAATCTTAGTTTCATTACCAATATTTCGCATTCTCTTCTGCAAATTTTTTCAGAAAACGCAACGAATCATCTGTTGCCTTTATTTGCCAAGAATCATATTCTTCTCTATACATCATCAACTTATATTTTCCCTCGTATTCCGAACGTTTGTTGTTGTGATGTATAATGAATAAACACCCATTTGCTTTAAATCTTGTATCAAGAATCTTTTTCATCGTATCTCCCTTTTAAATCTCCATCTCAGCGAACATCTTCATTTCGCTTGCCAGCCCTTCCGGCGTATCGGCGTAACCTCTTAACCACACATCAAAATGGTTTTTGAGATAGCTTTCAAAGTTGTCAATGTTTTCCGGTTTCCGCGATATTCCCCTAATTGCATCGCAGAAAATTTTAGCGCATTCCTTATTATTCTCCATTCCTGTAAACCCCCTTCTAAAATACTTTATCCAATCTGTAAAATCGCTTTCTCATCGTCATACAATGGTTCGCTTATTCCGAAGTCAGAAGCTATGCTCTCGATGAGTTCGTCGCCCCACTTATCAGAAAAGAACCCCCAGCAACTATCTCCTTCTTCCCAGTTGTCTTCGTCCGAATTATATTCCTCCGTTATAATTCCATACACATCTCTCCGGAGATACTGATCATATACTTTAATTTCTTGTTCAAGCTTCTCAATAACAGCCTCTCTCCAATTTTCCTCTGTCACATCTACAAGATTTCCACTTTGATTTTTATACTTCGCACCCCATCTGATCAACTTGTCCGCATCTTCCTTGGTCGCATATATCCAGCCCGCCTGATCGGAATCCCATCTATCGCAAAAATCAGACGTGCTCATTGAAGTTCCGCTATGCTCATACACGAATATCGGAAGTATCACAACATCAGACTTCTGCAACATTTCCATTGCTTCTTTATACATTCCGGCGCTGGCATAGAAAATATCCCCGTCAAGATTCCGCGCTTTCCCTTATGAATTCCGGCGACGATCTTTACTTCTACACCATCGTGCTTCATGTTATCCTCCTACTGTCACAACGTCACAATCATCTCGTTCGCATCAACAAAGGTGATTTCCTTTCCTTCTTTGTTATAATCACTCATCTTTTTGAATGGGAGAATCCCACCGATACCAATACTGGTTTTGATTAAAAACAGTGATACTGGTCCCGCATAATAAAATTCCGCCGGTTCTCCATCATCAATAATACTAAACACCTTATCAACCAGTCCTACTTTAAAAAAGCCATCATACAGACTGAATGAATATATCCAGTTGTCTGTAACCTCATCCTTTTTATACGAATATCCCTTTGCCTTTGCCGTTGCAATCGCTTTGGAAAGATCGATTTTTCCCGATTTCCGCGCATCACTACTAACGTATTTGCTTACATCAGGGTATGAGCTTCTAGCCTTCTCCGCATCAAACGGCTCAATCTCGCCGATAGATTCCGTCGTCAGTGCGAAGCAATAACCATTCAAAAAAGAAGTATATGTTTTCCCTTGAACCACAATATTTTTACACGGAAAATGAAACTTCGGTAATGTGCTGTTGACATATTTGAAAAAACGCTTCATCGCCGAATATCTGCTTTTCACATCTGGATTCCGCGATAAGCTGTTCTGATAAATCTCGTCTCTCAGTATTCTTTTCAGTTCCTCGATTTCCCCATTTTCAATCATTTTTAAAATCTGCGCGTTCTGCATCCTCATTCTCCTCTCAAGCAAACTTACCGCCGGGTGTTGATGCTCGGCGGTAAGTTCATTTCCTTATTTTCTTTTCAAAATTTCCAGTTCCCTTTTGAACGCCGCACCGCTCATCAATTCATAGACGCCATTTTCATCTGCGACGAGTTCCCAGCCTCCATTTCGCTGCGACTGTTCTGTGAATCCATTTCTAAATTCCTGCGGGTCTTTATACTGAATGTCCCAGCCGTCTGCAATAGGATCGGCTCCATTCCACAGCGCTTTCATCGCTTCCGCCAAGTCTCCCAGCACATATTCAAAATCGCTGGCAGCGTATACAACATCGCCATCGTCGCCGTAAACAAACAAATGCAATCTACCTGCATTGTCCTCGATCACTTCAAAATACCGCCGCCGTTTGAGTTCATGTATTTCTTCATATTGAGCAGCAATCTCCTGCAGGACTGCATTCATGCTTCCATCGCGAATAAGTTCAACATCATACAGACTATCAATAACCTCTCCCAGCACCGTTACCTCCCGCGGCTCCTTAATAAACACCTTGTCCGGGATCCGCAAATCATCATCGCGAATAGCGAATCCCTCCACCAGCTCGTAGTGATAACCATTTTCGCTTACAAACTCATAGCTTCCGCCCTCATCTTTTTGAATCATAATCACACCTCCACTAATTTTCCTACATATTCCAGTGCTTCCAACGCCCGGAACTCAAAATCTTCCTGGTACTCTTCAAAATCCATTTGCTCAGAGAGTTTCGAATAAAACCGCGCCACCACATCGTCTCCACACATCAATGACTCTGGAACAGTCAGCGAGAAAAGCAGTATATCAACAGCCAAATCTCCATTTCCCGCCAGGCACTCGGTCAAACCCTTATCCGGGCATTCCTTGAAAACCCGATTCATTACATCCGTTGCACAATTTGAAATCCGCCGCCATGCTTCCGGGCAATGCTCTTCCTCTATCTTTTCCAGTGCTTCCTGAATTTTGGGCGTGATCACCTGCAACACCGGAAACTTATCACTATTCGTTTTAATCATCACCGTTTTCATAAATCCCTCCTGATATATACTTCTATTTTAAAAAAGGAACCGGTTCAAACCCGATTCCTAAATCATCACAAGCACGCCCAATGGCTGCCCGCTTTTCTTTTCGCAAATTTCTATCCGCGGCGTGTCTATCGAAAGTCGCACATCATCTGTCGCGATGTCTATACCATATCCACGCAACACCCGCAAGATTTCCCTTACACCAGCCGAAGTTTCGATCCAGATGTTTCGCGCCAGCAAAGTCCCGTTGTCCGTGTTCCACACATCTCCATCCGGCGGCGCGTCATAATAGTAAAAATCGTAAAACATACTACCTCCTCAAATCCATAATTGCTGCGATCACACAGCAAATAAAACAGAACGCACCCATCATTCATCTCCCTTTGCGTTTGTTGCCCGCAAATCTTTAAGTTCGAAAACAATCGCGTCATCATTTGCCGGTTTACACAAAGCTTTGTCTCCGACGATTTCCTGCACCGTGTAAAGTATATAATAGCTCTCCGGTTTGCCGATTACTGCGCCAATCCATCTCTTCAACTGTTCCCGATCAGTTACATTATCAAGAACCCAGTCAAGATCTGCGAACGGTTTGCCTTCTCCGGCAACCCTTACTATCACCCCTTCTTTTATCGGATTGCGTCTCCGCATTTCGGCATCAAATTTCTTAATAGCAAAGTCTGTAATCGGTAACTGATTCAAGTTTCCCTCCGATTCAAACTCCCGCACCGCTTCGATGAGCATATTCGTAACGTCGTCTTCTGTGGCTCCTGGAATTTTCCCGTGCTTATGAATGTATTCATTATATGCATGACAAATCCAAAGGGCATAACGCATCTCTCGTTTTATCTTCTCTTCCGGCTTTGCCTTTGCCAACTCCAATGTCTCCTTCTTTCTGTGCTCAATTATCGAAATCCAAGTATCGTTTTCTGCGACGTTCGCATCCTGCACGTCTTCGAATCTTATTGCTAAATTTTCCAGCATCCCATCCCAGGTCTTATATCCAAGTTCTCCCAAAATATCTTCGTGACACATTCCGTCGAAATAATCCTCAACCATATCAGCCGCCGTATTCCGAAGAAACTCCTTGTCAACTTCTCTCCAAGCATCATATTTCTCTTGTTCTGTCATACTATCCTCCTATACTCTCAAATCATATTTTTTAACCAGCCGTCTCGCGACCATCCGGTTAATTCCCTTGTTGACTACAATCGTATTCCCCGCCGCATTCTTATACAGGAAATGACTTCCCTTTTCGCGAATCAGGCAATAACCATTTTGCTCTAACATCTGCCGGAACTCACGCGTCGTCCACTGCGTCGCCCTCATCAAATCCTCCTCTCTACGCGATGCTCACAACTCTATTTCCATATACCTTTCTCACATGATTAACCGCCAGACTCGCAGTTACCATATCTTCTACATACTGCGACGTCGCCAGGTTCACGCTTAAAAGTGGATAAGTTGAAACCGCGTTTGCCTTTAACGTTATTGGTTCCATCTTGCGTAACTCCTGCCCCAGGAAGCGCCGGATTTCATCCCGATCATTCTCATACAGTGTCCACATATCCCGCAGTGCCACCATAACATATGACGAATACCCGTTTGCCTTTCGCCCAAAGCCCGCTTCCCGGCACACCTCAAAGATCCAGTTAATACAGCCGCGTCCTCTCATCCGGATAATATCCAGTGTCTTCGCGTAAGATCCAAGCACTGCCTCGCCGCGCTGCCCGGTTGTCGTCGCAAACTTGAATCCATATTTCTCTTTCATTTCGTCCAGGGCTTTGACCCCTGGATCGTCTAAGATTTCCATTGCCCCGTGCTTCTGAATCGGGCGCATCTTCGCGACGTCTCTGTTCTGGTAGGCGTACTGTTCAGCCTCAAAGCGCAGGCGTTCATTCGGATCCTTCGGCGCATTTAAAATTACCATCACATCCAGCGACTCATACCGCTCTGGGTCGATGTATTGACTTGCCTTGTAGCGACCGAAACCGTCCACAATGTACATCAGCCCTTCCTCGTCATGCGGCACGCCGATCAGTGGAAGCAATTTCCGTTCGTCCCAGTTCCGGATCAGATAGTTTAAATCCCTTTCCGTTCTGTTCGGGGTCTGATATCGCGGGTCAATCGCAAATAACCGCACCGGGATTTTCAGAATAACAACCGTCATCCCCATGCTCCGTGAAGCCGCCAGCAATCCTTTAAGTTCTCCTACGTTTGCAATATTAACTGTACTCATAATATTCTCCTTCCGTTTCCCTTTATCGCTCCCAGTAATAGCCGCCGTCCGTTGTCGTGATTAACACGCCTTCGCCGCTATCCTCGATACATAATACATTTCTCATATCAATCATATCCATCATAGAATATCCGGCATATGTAGCCGCCAACACTTCGTCGTCCCGGACATCTACTGTTCCCTTGTCGTCCATGAGCAGCGACACAAAATCTCCCAGCTCATAATCTTCGCGCCCGGAAAATTCATACTTAATTCCACTCGGCGTCTCCACGTGAACCACATCTGCCGCCTGGTCGATTTCGCTTACCACAGCCGTTTTTGCATACGTGCCAGTCAGCGCCGGGGCTGCCGGAATCATTGTTGACATCAATGTCGCGACGATTAGCCTCTTCATCAAAATTCCTCCTTCTAAAAAAAAAGAGACCTCCGGTTTCCCTTTGATCTCTTTTTCTCTGTTTGCCTATTTAATTCACTAAAATTCAATCAGATATGCCCGGTCGCCCAGCACTCTATCTTTGTCCACGAAAAACTCATTTACCATTTTAACCACATCGCCAAGCTCGTCGATATATCTTCCATCTGCATCGTAATCAGCAAGCATAACCTCTCCTTCGGAAGATGGGAACATCACAACCCGTTTCCAACCAACATCCTCCGCGACCGTTCGAATAACATCTTTACATAAAACAATTCCGGCGCCATATTCTCCATCGTGCGTAATCATAATCAAGCCATCTTTGCCACCCATAATCGCGCTTTTTGCCTCTTTTTCCGTGTTTGCCTTTGCCCGCTCCCACAGCTCATCCCGCGTCATTCCCAGGATCTCGGCTAATCCAGGCTTGATAATTCCCTTTGTCTGTGGCTGCACAGAATAAATGAATCCTTCAATGCCGTCAAATTCCGTTTCCCATGTATCAACCCCGGGGCACTTGCCTTTCTTCTGAACTCCAACGCGGATACTCTTTAAAAAGTTTTCTTTCACCATCATCTTTACCATTTCCATCTTCATTTCATCAAACATAATGATACCTCTTTCTTCTTATTTATATAGTATTAAATGGTGTACGTATATTTTTCGATCGCAAACCTGCAATAACGACCGGTGTTTTTATCATACCCGATCGAAAACGAGATCCCCATCGTCATCAACATCTGGAGCATACCGATCACCCGCTCAGTCTGTTTGCCTTCCAGCCCCTCGGCGTTCGCCCGCCGCATCTGCCGCGCTACCATCGCGCCGACCTCGGCTTTATCTCTCGTATCTAACCGCATTTCTCAATCTCCCTTCTGTATTTTTCCGGCATCTTTTCGTAAAACCGGACTGTATGCGTTGACGTCCATTCATTCAACGGGATTTCCCTTATTACCGCGACTTTCCGCCCTGGCGCACTGCAAACGCACAATCCCAGCCCAAGAACTCCCCCCTGCAATGTGTGATACTCGCCACCGGGAATTTTACAATACGCTTCAATTAGACCCTCGCAGGTCTTTAAATCACAAGTCCTCCTCCGTGAGATCGCCATGCCACTTGCCTCCTTTCATCATTCTGTAAATCGCCCGGATTGCTTTCCCTTTCTCCTCCGCGCTGTGCGCGATGTACACCAACCGCCGGTTTACGCTAATTAAACTTAAATTTCCCTCTGTACACACTGCGATCATAATCATTCTCCCTTCATTTTTATGTTGATGATGTCGTCTAGGTTTGAATAGCGCCAATCAATATGCCACTCTTCTACATCTTCCTTACCCTCTTTCCTTTCACAGAAAAAAGCCTGTTTTTCGTCTTCGCTACCCCAAATTGCCGGACAAGCACAACATCCGCCGTATTGGTTTGCGTATCCGCATAAAGCGCAGTTAGAGAAGAACGAATATCCATGTTCTCTACAATACTGTTCTTTTAAAAAATCACGCTCCATGACTCCCTTTCCGGTTTCGTGTTCTTTCAGATACCGCCACATATCGCGGTGAATCCGAATCGCTTCTTCTCTCGTTAATATCATGCTATCCGCTCCCTTCTGCGTTTAATCATTACAGGCACGTCGCGCTGATTCAGTCGATACTTCTTTTCCCTTTGCCGCGCTTCGGTCAACGTATCTTCCGCGCAAACCTCTTCCCACTGACCGCCCCGACACTGCATGATCGCCCAGTAGTCCCGCGTTTTCCGTTTGGGGTCAAGCCGTTCCCGCGTTGCAACGATCGCCGCACGTTTCATTTGCAAATAATTTGCCTTGAACGTTTCATAGTCTGCGACGTCTTTCACTTCCACCAGCACTTTTCCGTCGCTGATTGTGAATTTTCTTTCTTCCCGCCCCGCCATCTGTCGGATCAGCTCTTCCATTCTCGCAATTTCCCTTACGCCGTCCGCCCGCGTAATCTCGGCAAACCGCGTCCCTTTCCGCGAACCTTTATACTTCATCTTCATTTCTCGCTCACTCCTTCAATAGTATCATCATACAGATAGTCCGGCGTTCCGTTGTCCCCGAAGACCAGGTCATAGCTGCGACCAATTTCATAATCTCCTTCCGGCGCATAGTAAATCCATTCGTTTCCGTCTGCCGTCTGGAATACGCCATTGCCGCCATAGACCGCGTCCTCGACTCTCAACGACACCCATACATATACTTCTCCGTTTGCCTTTGGCTTTGACAACTCTTTGTAATATCCATCATTTCCGGCAGATACCTTAACCATGCCGATTCCTGTCGCGACGATCATTGCCGCAAGTCCTAAACCACCCAATACTTTTCTCATTTTCCTGCCTCCTGTGTATATACAATATTTCCCTTTACCAGTCGAACGAATAGTTGTATGCCGCGTTTGCATAGTACAACCACAAGCCCGCCGCGATTCCCATATTCATAAAACCGCCCGCGCCATCATCCAGCGTTTTGACCGTCGCAAGGTATAATTTGGTTTCGCTTTCACCGTCAAGCGTATAGCACACGCCTATATCCAGATACACACCCTCGCTGCCGCCCGGCTCAATTTCTGTTGTGAACCGGATGCTATCGCAGCCCGGCAACAAGTAACCGGATTCCGCCACGCTCACATAATCAAACGTATCGATCGCCGCTTTCCCTTCCGGCACCATCTTGACCGCCTCCCAGGTTTTTCGGAAGAACTCCGCCGCCGACATTTCCCTTACACGCTTTCCATCTACCCGAAGATCCGGGACTGTTTTATCAAAATACATAGTGATCCCCCTTATTCTTCGCGAATTAATACAAGTCGCTGCTCTGCCTTTAATAAAGCGTTATACACGTCCACAAGTTCCGTTTCCGTTTGATCGGAATGATTATATATATCTTCCGCAATATCCCCGATCTGCGCGTCTGCCAGTTTACCGGTGTTTCCGTATGCATCCACCAGCGCCAGCATTTTATCATAGTCCTCAGTCGTGCCGCAGGTATAGAACCGTTCCGCCCGGCACATCCGCACAACTGCAGCCGTCGCAAGAAAGCGCTTTACAATATACCTCCGTTTTGTCTTGCGCCCTGCACATGATTCTGTTCTGTCGCTGTCGCCGCACACATCAAAATATACGCAACCCGCACACGTTTTCCGTTCGTCTCTCATAAAACCCTCTTTTCTACACGCAAAAAAGACCTGCCCGGAAATAGACAGATCCCTAGCGTGATTCTGTATTCTGTTTTCGCTTCTACCGCCGGATATTTGCCGCGACTACCGAAGCGTTGCCCGATCTTGCATTATACAAATTTTCCCAATATGCAAGCTCTGTTACCTGCCGGAACGCCAGCGATCCGTTGATCTCTGACGTGCTGATCCGCGATCCGCCGCCGCCGTTTTTCTTGCGCCTCTCATGTTTCATGAGATCCCGCGCTTGATCGTCTGTCAATGATAACGGATCTGTTGTTACCTTGCGCCGCCCGCATTCAATGAACTTGCGCCAGATGATCCGCGATATGCCATTCTGGATCAGATCAGACTCCCAAAAACCGCCTTCCGTCCAAACTGACACGCGCAACCGCGGATTGTTTCCCTTGTAAAATCGCGGCAAACTATCGCATATATACAGATCGCAACCGTTTGAAAACGAATTGTAATAGCGATCCTGTAAAAGGATAGATCCCGCCCGTACAACGCGCCCATGAATTTTTGCATCCCGGTTGAACACATGCACCGTTATTTCATGGGTGTATTTTTTGATCCCTTTTTTGTTTCTCATTTCTGCCTCTTTTCCCGGCTATCAGAACGCCGCGCAACCTAGATCGCGCCCCACGCCCGCCGCCGCATCAACCCCGCCGCCACTAGGACGGCGATCCAAAAAGGCGATCCCGCATTAACGGAACCGCCATGAAAATATAAAAAAGCCGCGCTATGCTAGGATTTGTCTATCACGATCTTTCCCCCATACGGGCGGCTCAAGCTGTCACTAATTCCCGGCGATCCCCATACGGGCAACCACCGCGACGTTCCCGCGCCCCCATACGGGCGGCGCCTACCAGAACGGATCGAACCTGGTTTGTATTGAATGGTACGGAACCGGGAAATCCCGGAACTAGCAGGCATCCGGCGAACCGGAAACGATGCTACCCCGCGCCACTACTGACGCGGACGCGCTGAGCCTGAAGCCTTTTTAACGTCGCTCAGCCGACGCGATCACCGCGCGATCCCCATACGGGCAACCACCGCGACGTTCCCGCGCCCCCATACGGGCGGCG
>OMGP01002049.1_pt1 | contig 14158 bp, 10 predicted proteins | sample 1646091 | NCBI WGS metagenome assembly OMGP01 (sample SAMN05578580, study PRJEB25193) | human gut metagenome | biome: Human Microbiome; feature: human-associated habitat; material: feces | host: Homo sapiens | place: USA:Birmingham | reverse complement strand
TTCCGTTTCTCTTCTGAGAAACTCCACTGTGCTGAACAGGCTTAAAGCCTAACAAAAAAGTACCGCTTAGAGCCAGGTAACATGCTCTAAACGGTACGGGGATGATTTATGGTTCAAAAAGAGTTATTTGTCTTCCTTTTGAACAGAACAATATCCTTGTGGGTGACTGCTGTGCCATTTCCATGCGGATGCAATGATTTCTTCAAGATCTGCATGTTCTGGCTTCCAGCCAAGGATATTCTTCGCTTTTTCACTGGAAGCGATCAAGACAGCCGGATCTCCAGCTCTTCTTCCTTCTTCCACAGCCTTGATCGGCTTTCCTGTCACTTTTCTGGCTGTTTCGATGACTTCTTTTACAGTAAATCCAACACCATTTCCAAGATTGAAGATGTTGCTTTCATTACCTTCCATTAAGTATTTCACTGCCAGAATATGTGCTTGTGCAAGATCTGTTACATGAATATAGTCTCTTACACAAGTTCCATCTTTTGTATCATAATCAGTTCCAAAGATACTGATTGCTTCTCTTTTGCCATTTGGCACCTGTAAGATCAATGGGATCAAATGTGTTTCTGGATTATGATCTTCTCCGATCTGTCCACTTACATGTGCTCCGCAGGCGTTAAAGTATCTTAAAGATACATAACGAAGTCCGTGAGCGCGCCCAACCCATTTAAACATTTTTTCCATAGAAAGTTTTGTCTCTCCATAAGTGTTGGTAGGTTCTGTGCGGTCTGTCTCTACGATCGGTACCTTTTCTGGTTCTCCATAAGTTGCTGCTGTTGAGGAAAATACAATCTTATCGATACCATGTTCTACCAAAGACTGTACCATTGTTTTTGTTCCACAAAGGTTGTTATCGTAATATTTTAATGGATCGACCATACTTTCTCCAACTAAGGAATTTGCTGCGAAATGAATGACTGCATCAATATCTTTTTCCTGATCTAGTACACTGTCTACAAAGTCTTTATCTCTTAAATCTCCTTTATAAAACTTCGCCTGTGGATGAACTGCCTCGATATGTCCTGTTTCCAGATTATCGATGATCACGACTTCTTCTCCAGCATCGATCAGTTCGTATACTGTATGAGAACCTATGTATCCAGCTCCGCCTAATACTAATATTTTCATTGTCTTGCTTTCCTTTCTATGACCTTGTCATTATAAAACTGCAATAAATCGGTCGAATGCTTTTCTTCCTTCTTCATTATATTTATAAACTCCGGCGTCTTCAAGAACTTTAACAAATACCTGTCCGATCTCTTCTTTTAAGATATCCATGACATTTTCTTTATTGATATCTGTATATTTTCCTTTGATTTCTTCAACCCATGCTGCATGCTTCTTTAAATCTTCCTTAGAAACAATATCTTCTCCTTTGATCAGACACTGGCTTAAATGTTCCATCTCTGCCTTTAATCTAGATGGCAGAACAGCAAGTCCCATAACCTCGATCAGCCCGATACTTTCTTTCTTGATATGATGATACTCATTGTGTGGATGGTAAAGTCCTAATGGGCACTCTTCAGTTGTGATATTATTACGAAGTGTCAGATCCAGCTCATACATATCACCTTTTTTACGTGCGATCGGTGTGATCGTATTATGTGGTTCTCCTTCTGTCTCAGCAAAAATATACGCTTCTTCATCCGTGTATCCACGCCATTTTTTCAAAATATGATCAGCAAGATCAATGAGGCGTTTTTCATCTTTACTCTGAATACGGATCACAGATAATGGCCAGTGAACGATTCCTGCTTTGACATCTTCATATCCTGGGATTGTAAATTCTTTTTCAATCTCTGCTCGTTCCATAGCAAATTCATAATGACCGCCTTGGAAATGATCGTGTGTTAAGATAGAACCTCCAACGATCGGAAGATCGGCATTCGATCCAAGGAAATAGTGTGGAAACTGTTTTACAAAATCAAATAATTTTGTAAATGCTGCCCGGTCGATCTTCATTGGTACATGCTGTCCATTAAATACGATACAGTGTTCGTTATAGTATACATATGGAGAATACTGGAATCCCCATTTGCCTCCATTAATCTCGATTGGCATGATTCTGTGGTTTTGTCTTGCTGGATGATTGATTCTTCCTGCATATCCTTCATTTTCCATGCAAAGCTGACACTTTGGATAAGAACTTTGCTTTGCATTTTTCGCTGCTGCGATCGCTTTCGGATCTTTCTCTGGTTTGGAAAGATTGATCGTGATATCGATATCTCCGTATGGACTGTTTACTTTCCATTTCATATCTTTTTTGACGCGGTCTCTTCGGATATAGTTTGTATCCTGGCTGAATCCATAGAAAAATTCTGTTGCTTTCTTTGGACTCTCTTCGTAATAGGTACGGAATTCTTTGATGACCTGGCTTGGTTTTGGTGTCAGGATTCCCATTAATTTTGTGTCAAATAAATCTCTTGTCACGATATCATCACTTTTGATAATATAGCGGTCATAAGCTACATCTGTCAGACGATCTAAAATCTCTGGCAGGATGATTTCTTCTCCTTCAATATCAGGATCTTCATATTCATCTAATCGAAACACTTCCAGATATTGATTGATCGTATAGATTTCATCTTCTGGCATGATCAGTTTTTTATCAAGTCCATATGTTACAAGTTTTTTGATATCTTTTTGTAAATCCATCTTATTCCACCTCAAATCGATATGTTGTTACTGCTTCGTATTCTTCGCCTTTTCTTAAAATTACCTTTGGTTCTTTTTCTATATGTATGGAGTTTGGTAAGAACTGGGCTTCTAAGGCAACACCATCTCTGTTTTCGTATGGTTTCCCACCTTTTCCATTACATCCGCCAGACAGAAAGTTTCCTGTGTATACCTGAATGCATGGAAGTGTTGTTGTCATCGTCATTTTTCTTCCAGTTTCTTTGTCATATAGAACTAACTGGTCTTCTTCATCTTTTACCATGAAAGAATGATCATAACCTCCGGCAAGTTTTAACTGTTCATGATCATCGTTGATCCGCTCTCCGATCTCATGAAATTCTTTAAAGTCAAATGGTGTGTTTTCTATCTTTAAAAATGTTCCATTGGCAAGACAGTTTTCATCAACACATGCAATCTCATCCGCTTTTACCTTTAACTGATGATGATAAATTTTATCTTTTCCAGCAGATAAATTAAAGTAAGAATGATTTGTGATATTGATCAGTGTATCCTGATCGGATACTGCTTCATATTCCATTTTTAATGTATTATTGCATAAACGATACACAACTTTCAGATAAAGATTTCCTGGATATCCTTCTTCCATATCTGGTGAGAGATAGATAAAACGGATTCCATCTTCCAACAATTCATATTTAAATATCTTTTGATTAAATCCTTTGATTCCTCCATGGAGAGAATTCTTTCCATTGTTTGCTGCCAATTCATATGTCTTTCCATTTAATTCAAACTTTGCATCTCCGATACGATTTGCAACACGTCCGGCGATCGCTCCCATGTAACTTCCATCTCCATGCCAGCAATCTTCCACATTCTCAAATCCAAGAACAACATCCCCAAAGTTTCCTTCTCTGTCTTTTGTAAATACAGATAATACATGACATCCAAGGTTACTTGTGATCACTTTGATCTCATCATTTTCTAATTCGAATAAGCAGACTCCGTTATCTCTTTGTTCTATCATTCTTACTTTCATCATCTTATAATACCTTCATTCCTCCGTATGGACGTACTTTTAAGACATGACATGCTCCTTCACCAAATACATGTTCCATGTTCTTTTTGTACATACTAACAATATCATTTGGCACAAATGCCTGAATCGTTCCTGCAAATCCTCCACCATGAACTCGGCTGACTCCTTTATCTCCTAAGGAAATATCACTGATCGCCAATCCGATCGATACACTCTGATTTGTCAGGTCATGGCTTGAATATACATTTTGTAAATATTTAAAGGATGAATCACCAGATTCTTTGATCAATTTCTTAAATGTATCAAAATCTCCTTCTTCTAAAGCTTTTACCTGCTGATCTACACGTTTATTTTCCTCAAATAAATGCATTGCACGAAGAACTGCTCTATCTCCTAAGATTTCTCTGATCTTTGGCAGATTTAAGTAAAAATCATCTTTATCAACTTCTCTTAATGCTTCCTGATTAAAATAATTGGCAACTTTCTTCATTTCGTATGGAATTGCTGCATAATCATCTGTTAAATCTGCATGAGATCCTTTTGTATCCACAATGCATAAGCTGTGTCCATATTCTTCAAAATCCACTTCAACCTTTTTGATCTTTGGACTTTGAGGATCTTCAAAATCAATATTGATCAGACCTCCAATGGAAGATGCCATCTGATCCATCAATCCACATGGTTTTCCAAAGTATACATTCTCTGCATACTGTCCGGCCTGCGCCAAAAATACAGGATCGATCTTCATATCGTTATATAACCCAGATAAAATATTTCCGATCAATACTTCAAATGCAGCAGAAGATGACATTCCAGCCCCATTTAATACATCACTTGTTACATAAGCTTCAAATCCACCGATTTTATATCCTTCTTCTTTTAATTTAGAAGCAACTCCCTGAATCAGTGCCTGTGATGTTCCTTTTTCTGCTTTGGCTGGGTCAAAAGAACTAAGACTAACTATGATTCTTTCATATCCCTCTGATTTCAGATCGATCACATCGTCATCTCTTTTGGCAACGATTGCGATCGCATCCAAGTTAATGGAAGTTGCAAGAACTTTTCCAAACTGATGATCTGTATGGTTTCCTCCAACTTCACTTCTTCCTGGAGCACTATAGATTTCTACTTCTTTTTCTCCATAAATCTTTTCAAAGGATTCTAATGCTTTGATGTAGCGTTCCTGCTGATATGCAAGAACACTTTCATCTACATAGATATCTTTTAATAACTGATCATATTTTCCTTCTTTAAAAGCTTCTTCTAATTTTTTAATACTGTTCGGCATGGCGGTTTGCTCTCCTTTCTTCGATTGTCTGAATAACTTTCTTCATAAAACTGTCATCCAGATGATATGCTTTTTTATAAACTACATAGGCTACAAGCATGGACACCGCTGGGATCGCACACATTAAAAATCTGATAGAATTCAATGTCAGTGCTGACTGTACAGCGTTTGGATTTGGAATATATCCTGTACGTTCCAGTGCAAATCCAATGAAAAGTGATGTTAAAGCCGCTGTAAATTTTACGATCAATGTCTGTAAAGAGAATACAACGGATTCATTTCTTGTTCCCAGTTTGTACTCACCATAGTCAACAACATCAGATAAGAATACTGTCGCACATCCAAGTTCTAATCCTGTTCCTGTCTTTACGATCACTCCTGCAACTGCTGTTAATACGATATTCTGTGGGCATACAAATCCAACGACTAATAATAATGCTAAGCCAATAAACGGTAAGATACAAGCCAGTAAAAATGATGTATGTCTGGATAATTTCTTTGCTACTTCTGGGAAGATGATCAACCCAACAACTTCTGCGATAGATGCGCTGATCATGAAGGCTGATAACATGTTGGCGTTTCCACATACATATGTAAAGTAGTAAACTGCAACACCCATGATAAACTGAATTCCTACATTATATAAAAGAATCAGTCCTACAGCTGACTGTAACTGGTCATTTTTCTTAATGATTGAGAATACATCTTTGAAAGAAATCTTCTCACTTGGTGCATTGTTTTCTTTGACTTTCAGGTTACAAACTGCAACACCGATCGTAAGAATAAATGTTCCTGCAATAATCATAGCAAAACGATGATATCCGATATATCCTCCACCTAATGCTGCAATGATCTGAACACCGAATCCTGCGATGACTAATGACTGTCCAATACTTGCGAAAATTCTAGGTAAAACGGAAACAACTTCTCGTTCGTGTGGATCTGATGTAAGGTTTGGAATTACGGACCAGTATGGAATATCCATGATCGTATAAGTCATTCCCCATAATACATAGATCACTGCAACGAAGATGCAAAGTGAAGTTCCTGTTAATTTAAAGTCAGTAAATAATACGACAAACACAACGGAATTGACTAAAGTTCCGATCACTAGCCATGGTACGAATTTTCCAAAGCGTGATCTTGTGTTATCTACGATCATTCCCATAAACAGATCGTTAAATGCATCCCAAAGTTTTGCTACGAAGAAAACGATTCCTACAAACCCCGGTGATACTTTCAATACATCCGTAAAGTAGATCATAGCGAATGTCGCCATCATTCCATAAATTAAATCTTTTCCCAATGCTCCAAATGCAAAAGTATATTTTACTCTGCCTGGAACCTTTCCATTAGTTGTTCCCATTTTTCTTTCCTCCTGTTTTTGATAAGCTGTCTTTTATGTTTTTATAGTAAATCTTTTTAGTAAAATTGTCAATATATTTTTACTAAATTTTTTACTTTTATTTTACTAAATTTACTTTTGTGCTTTTCTCTGTTATAATGAGATAGATTAATATTTATGAGAAAGGATTTTATCTCCATGGCAACAATCAAAGACATTGCACAGAAAGCATCTGTTTCTGCTGCAACTGTATCAAGAATTTTAAACCAAGACGATACCCTGAGTGTAACCGACGAAACAAAACAGCGCGTTTTAAAGGTTGCCCAGGAATTAAATTATACAAAGCATCTAAAAAATACCGTTGAAAAATCGATTTCTATCGGTATCTTTCAATGGTATTCTGTCTTTCAGGAACTGGAAGATCCTTATTATCAGGCAATCCGTGTCGGTATTGAAAAATATTGTGCCGATCATAATATCCACGTTGTCCGTGCTTTCCAGAGCGATTGCAATTATCCTGACACACTCAAGGATCTTCAAGGTCTGATTTGTATTGGTAAATTTAATAAATCTCAGATTAAGTCTTTTCAAAAACTTAATTCCAACACTATTTTTGTTGATATGAAGACACCAAAGATTTATTGTGATACGATCAATCTTGATTTCCAACAGGCAGTTACTGAAGCATTAGATTATTTGTATGATCTTGGCCATCGAAAGATTGCTTATCTTGGCGGGAAGGAAGTTCTCGCTGATAACAGTGTATATTTTGAAGAACGTAAAGATACCTTCATCAACTTCTGCCAGGAACATTCCATTGACCATAAATCTTTTATTTATGAGGGAGATTATTCTGCTGAATCCGGATATAACATGACAAAACAAATGATTGCTGATGGCGACCTTCCAACCGCTATTTTCTCTGCCAGTGATCCTCTTGCAATCGGTGCAATGCGTGCTTTATATGAGAATGGTTATAAAATTCCAGATGATATATCCATCATTGGTTTTGATGATATCAGCGTTGCAAGTTTTTCAAACCCTCCGCTGACAACGATTCATACACCGGCTGAATTTATGGGAGAATATGCTGCTCATTATATTTTACTTCGGACAAAAGAAGATTCTCTGGAGCAGCAGACTCCGATTCGTCTGACACTTCCATGTAATCTTGTCGTCCGTAACTCTTGTGCTGCTCCGCGCAAACAGTCATAATATTTAGTAATATTTTTACTTGTTTTTCTAAGCATAGAAAAAAACTGCATGCTATTCACATGCAGTTTTTCCCAAGAAGGAGTAAAAAGTTAATAGGTAAAATTTATTTATGAAAATGGATTCTCAGTCTTATAAAGCGTATTCTTTGGCTGATTAAATCCAATCTCATCGACATCAACACCAATGTATTTGAATACTTCATATAAAGTTTTTCCAAAATGACCAAAAGCAACAGCTCCATGGTGTGGGAAATTCTTTTCGATCAGTACATGGCGGTAAAATCTTCCCATTTCTGGGATAGCAAATACACCAATAGATCCGAATGATCTTGTTGCTACTGGAAGGATTTCTCCTTGTGCAACGTACGCTCTTAATTTTGTATCTGCTGTACTTTGTAAACGGAAGAATGTAATATCTCCTGGTGCGATATCACCTTCTAATGTTCCCTGTGTCACTTCTTCCGGTAATGTTCTTGCCATGATCTTCTGATATTTCATCTCACAGAAAGATAATTTAGATTTTGCTGTGTTTCCACAATGGAATCCCATAAATGTATCTTTTTGTGTATAGTCATAGTTATCTTTAATTTCTTCATTATACATATCTGCTGGTACGGAGTTGTTGATATCTAATAATGTCACAGCATCCTGACTTACAACCGTTCCAATAAATTCGCTTAATGCACCATAGATATCTACTTCACAGGATACTGGAATTCCCTGTGCTGCCAAACGACTGTTTACATAACATGGTACAAATCCAAACTGAGTCTGGAATGCTGGCCAGCATTTTCCGGCAATTGTTACATATTTTCTGTAACCTTTATGATCCCTGATCCAGTCTTTTAATGTCAGTTCATACTGTGCAAGCTTGGAAAGAATCTCTGGTTTTTTATTTCCTGCACCCAGTTCTTCTTCCATTTCTTTTATAATCGCAGGAATTCTTTCATCCCCTTCATGCTGATTAAATGCTTCAAATAAATCTAATTCTGAGTTTTCTTCAATTTCGATTCCAAGATCATATAATGGTTTGATCGGTGCATTACATGCAAGGAAGTTCAGTGGTCTTGGTCCAAAACTTATGATCTTCAATTCACTTAATGCTTTTACTGTTCTTGCGATTGGCAAAAATTCATGGATCATATCTGCACATTCTTCTGCTGTTCCTACTGGATATTCAGGAATATATGCTTTTATATTTCTTAATTTCAGATTATAACTTGCATTTAACATTCCACAATATGCATCTCCTCTTCCATCTAAGAGGTTATCACCCCTTTCCTCAGCTGCTGCCACAAACATCTTTGGTCCATCAAAGTGTTTTGCAAGAAGTGTTTCTGAGATTTCTGGTCCAAAGTTTCCAAGATAAACAACTAATGCATCACATCCTGCTTTTTTAATATCTTCTAATGCCTGTACCATGTGAATCTCACTCTCCACGATACAGACTGGACATTCATAAATGTCCTCAGGATCATATTTTTCTTTATATGCTTTTATCAATGCTTCTCTTCTTGTAACTGATAAACTTTCTGGGAAGCAGTCACGACTGACTGCTACGATCCCGATCTTTGTTTTTGGCATATTATTCATATTGTTTTCCTCCTTTAATACATCAACCAAATATAACTATCTACTTTTCATTACCTTGTGCAAGACGCTTCTCACGAATTGATTTAAATACACTCTGTAAGATTACGAAGAAGCAAAGAAGTAATGCGATCACGATTCTTGTCCACCAGGATGATAATGTTCCCTGGAATGTAATGATCGTTTCAATGATACCCTTGATCAGTGATCCAAATAGTGATCCTACGACAGTTCCAACACCTCCTGTTAAAAGTGTTCCACCAATAACTGCTGCTGCGATCGCATCCATCTCAAATCCTCTGGCCTGCTCTACGAATCCACCACAAGAGTTTAAGCAGAAAGCAAATCCAGCTAATGATGCTAAAAATCCATTTAACACATAAACTTTTAATTTTGTAACTTTAGGATTTAATCCCATTAATAATGCAGACTGTTCATTTCCACCTACTGCAAATACGGCACGTCCAAATTTTGTGTATCGAAGGATCACAAAGGAAATCGCTACAACCAACAATGCAATGACAACACTTAGGTAGATATAAGGATGCATTGCAACTCCTCGGTTGTTGTAATATGTAATAAATCCAAAATAAATTCGATAGTTTGCAAGACTTAAAAATGTTGGATTTTCAATACTGATCATATCGGAACTGATCAATGCTGTAAGACCTCTGGCAAAGAACATTCCTCCAAGTGTTACGATGAATGGCTGTATTTTTAAATAAGCTACTAAAAATCCTTGAACCAATCCGAAGATCACACCAAATGCTAATACCAGAATAATTGCAACGACTGCGCTCATATGCTTCACTTCCATCATCCATGCAAGCATCATACAAACAACACCGATGACGGAACCGATCGAAATATCGATTCCTCCTGTGATCAGTACAAATGTCATACCAACGGCTGCAATGATCAATCCAGCATTACTAATGAACAAGTTTAAAAACACCTGTGGGCTTGTAAAGTTTCGATCTCCGTAAAGGATCGCACCTGCAATATAGAGCACGAAGAATAATACGATCGTAACTGCAAGCAAAAATCCATTTCCTCTAAGTTTATTTTTAATTTTCTCTACCATTGCCATTATGCCACCTTCTCTCCAGCAGTTTTTGCTGCACGTTTTGCTTTAATACGATTTAAGTATTTCTTAAATTCTGGAGACTGTAATGTCACGATTATGATAACCACGATCGCTTTATAAAGTGGAAGCTGATCTCCAGTTACTTTCATTGCATATAATGTTGTAGATAATGCCTGGATCGTGATCGCTCCAATAACACTTCCTGCGACTGAGAATTTACCACCTGCAAGAGAGTTTCCTCCAAGTGCTACTGCTAAGATCGCATCTAATTCCATCAAGTTTCCTACGTTATTTGCATCAATGGATGTGATTCTTGATGTTGCGATCATTCCTGCGATTCCTGCACAAAGTCCGCAGGCTGCATATGTGATAAAGATGATCTTTGTAGAATTCAGTCCAAACAAACGACTGGCTCTTGGGTTGATACCTACACTTTCAATATACAATTTTGTTGCTGTCTTATTTAAGAATAATGTTGCTAAAATGACTACGATGATCGCTACCAGAATCGGTGTTGGAACTGGAATATGTGGCAGAAATCCTCCTAAATACTTAAAGCTGTCCACTTTGACATATAAGTTATTTCCACCTGTGATCAACTGTGCCATTCCTCGTCCTGCGGTAAATAAGATCAAGGTTGCTACCATTGGCTGGATCTTCATATTCGCAACTAAGAATCCGTTCCACATACCACATAATACAGATACCACAAGCCCGATCAGGATTGCTGCGATCCAAGGAATTGCATATGTTTCTCCACTTCCAAGAAGATAAACAGATACAGCTCCTGATAATGCCATGATCGCTCCGACAGAGATATCAGTTCCTGCACTGGATGCTACACAAAGTGTCATACCAACTGCTAAGATGATCAATTCACTGGATCGGTTGAAAATATCGACCAGATATCCATATAACACACCATTTTTAATTGAGATTTCAAAAAATGATGGGGATTTTATAAGGTTAAATAATAATACAAGTGCCAGACATACAATTGGCCAGAAGAGGCGATATGATGTCATCTTTTTTAATTTATCCATAATTATTTGTCACCTCCTGCAATTGCTTTCATTACATTTTCCTGTGATAATTCACTTTCTTCCAATTCTCCGACTTTCTCACCATCTCGTAAGATTCCCATGTGAGTCACGGTACGAAGCATTTCTTCTACTTCGGATGAAATAAATACAACAGACATTCCTTCATTTGCAAGTTTTACGACTAATTTCTGAATCTCTGTCTTTGTTCCAACATCAATACCTCTGGTTGGTTCATCAAGGATCAGGAAATCTGGTTCTGTCATCAGCCATCTTCCGAGGATTACTTTCTGCTGATTACCACCACTTAATGATTTGATCGGTGTTTCTCTGCTTGCTGTCTTAACCTGCAGCATCTTAATATACTTATCTGTCAACTCTTCCTGTTCTTTTCTGCTCATCAGTTTGAACATTCCTCGTTTTGCCTGAAGTGCCAAGATCATGTTTTCTCTTACAGAAAGATCTGCAATGATTCCTTCTACTTTACGATCTTCCGGACAATATGCCATTCCTTTATGCATTGCATTAATTGGTGCTTTGACATCTAATTTTTCTCCTTTGACATATAATTCTCCTCCATCTGGTTTATCTGCTCCATAAATCGCTCTTACAAGTTCGGAACGTCCGGATCCTAATAATCCAGATAATCCAACAACTTCTCCTTTATGGATCTTAATGTCAAATGGTTTGATCGTTCCTTTATGATAAAGACCTTTTGCTTCGATCACAACTTCGTCGCTTTGTTTCTTTGATGATGTTCCACTTCCTTTGATATCTGCCAGATCATCAAATTCTTTTCCCATCATTGTTGCAACTAATTTAAATCTTGGAAGCTCTTCTGTCTTATATTCGCCTACAAAATGTCCATTTCTAAGTACTGTGATCCTGTCACAGACTGCATAGACCTGTTCCAAAAAGTGTGTTACGAATACGATCGCTGTTCCGCGTTTCTTTAGCATATTCATAACCTTAAATAATTTCTCAACTTCTCCTTCATCAAGACTTGATGTTGGTTCATCAAGGATCAATACTTTTGACTGAATGTCAACTGCTCTTGCGATCGCCACCATCTGCTGAATCGCTACGGAATAGTTTTCCAATTCCTGTGTGGCATCAATTTCTAATTCCAGATTATCAAGGATCTTCTGTGCCTGTGTATTCATCGTCTTCCAGTCGATCCTCCCCATTTTCATTGGTTCTCTTCCGATAAAAATATTTTCTGCTACCGTTAGATTCGGACACAGGTTTACTTCCTGATAAACGGTGCTGATTCCATTGTTTCCCGCTTCTTGAGGGGATGTGTTAATAATACTTTTTCCATCCATGATGATCTCACCTGTCTCAAATTCCTCAACTCCTGTAAGAACTTTGATCAGTGTAGATTTTCCTGCACCATTTTCTCCCATTAAGGCATGAATCTCTCCTTCTCTCAATGTAAGCTGTGCATCGGACAGTGCTTTCACTCCTGGGAATGTTTTATTAATATGTCGCATGGATAGAACTGTCTTCTTTTCATCACTCATGACAATTCTCCTTTCTTTTCATGATTTTTGAGCCGATTTTAATGAAAATTCCCTGATTTTTGGCATAAAAATTACAGGATAAGTCAGATTGTCCTGACCCAGAGCCTGCAATCTTTATTTGTAGTGCGATTGTTAATAGTTACATGTGTGTACTTAAGGGGATTTTCAACAATGTTTATTAATATGCACGTTTGTTAATAACTTCTTTTGTAGTATTATCTTTTGTAAATACCTGCTCATCTACATACTGGATCTTATCTACTTTTTCACCTTTCATGATCTTCTTAGCTAATTCAGCTACACGAGGTCCATGAAGTGGGTTACATTCAAATTCAGCATTGATCTCTCCAGACTGAACTTTCTTTAATGCTGCTTTGATCGCATCGAAAGAAATGATCGTTACGTCTTTACCAGGTGTTTTTCCTGCTGCTTTTAATGCATCGATTGCTCCGAATGCCATGTTATCATTCTGTGCTACTACAACATCAATGTCTTTGTTCTGTTTTAAGAAAGATTCCATAACTTCCTGACCTTTTGCCTGTGTAAATTCTCCTGTCTGAGAAGCAATGATCTTGAAGTTTTTCTGATCTTTGATTCCTTCTTTAAATCCTTTTGTACGTCCGATTTCTGCAGAAGAACCAATCGTTCCCTGTAATACAGCGATGTTTACGTCACCTTTTTCTTTTCCCTTTTCTTTAATTAACCATTCAGCCGCTTTCACACCTTCTTTTTTGAAGTCTGATCCAACCCATGCTGTGATCAGTGAATCATCAGAAGTTTTGATCTGACGGTCAACTGTGATAACTGGGATGTCAGCTTTCTTTGCTTCTTTTAAAACTGTTTCCCAACCTGTTTCTGTTACAGGTGCGATTGCGATCACATCAACACCCTGTGTGATAAATTCTCTGACCGCTTTTGTCTGATTTTCCTGTTTCTGCTGAGCATCTGCAAATGATAATTTAAATCCGTTCTTTGCTGTTAATGCAGATTTCATAGACTTTGTATTCGCTACACGCCAATCACTCTCAGCTCCAACCTGTGAAAATCCGATGTTGATCTCTGAAGTTTCCTTCTTTGAAGAACCACTGTCTTTCTTGTTTCCTCCACCACAACCAGTAAGCATTGTTCCAATCATCATTGTTGCAAGTAAACCTGCAGCCACCTTCTTAATACTTCTTCTCATTATGATTTCCTCCTTTTTCTTTTTTGATTTTTTCGTTTTCCTTAATTACAAGTTATATTTTACTTGAAATTGTATTTCTTTCAATGCAATTTCTTTTGCATTCGGTGGATTATTTTATGAAATTTTTATCTTGTCTGTTTAAAGTTTGATTTTTTTTGATAATGGTTTGAATTTTTTTGATTTTTGATTATTTTTTCTCTGCTTGTCTA
>OMGP01002026.1_pt1 | contig 14300 bp, 10 predicted proteins | sample 1646091 | NCBI WGS metagenome assembly OMGP01 (sample SAMN05578580, study PRJEB25193) | human gut metagenome | biome: Human Microbiome; feature: human-associated habitat; material: feces | host: Homo sapiens | place: USA:Birmingham | reverse complement strand
GGAGGCGGCGTCGTTGGCGTGGCAGGCCCAGTCGATCTTGCCGCCCTCGCACATCATAAAGAAGCCGTCCTTGTCCTGGGAGAGCACCTCAATTCCCTTTTCCACGTAGTCGGCCAGGGCCCACATGTCGTCGGTGCGGTCGATCTCGTAGGCCATGGCGTCGCTGTCGGCCAGGTGCTCGTCGATGATTACCACCGGGCCGCCGGTGACCTGCTCGGCCTCAGCCTGGGTCTTGACCACATGATAGCCCGCCTTTTCCGCCAGGGCGTACAGATCGGCCTGATCTCCCTCGGCGCCGGTGGGCTTGAGCAGGCCGCCGCCGGCGAAGTACTCAAAGCCGGAGTCGATGAGCTCCAGGCCGATGTCGTAGTAGTCATTACGGCTGGCCTGGTGGGCATAGAAGGCGGCAGGGGTGGCATGGTTGAGGTTGACGGAGGTAATGACGCCCACCGAATAGCCCTTCTGGGCGTGGAGCTGTTCGGCAATGGTTTCGTAGGAAATGGTGCCGGTTTCGTCCACGTTGATGGAGCCGGAGTAGGTCTTGTAGCCGGTGGAGATGGAGGTGGCGGTGGAGGCGGAGTCGGGGGCAAAGGAGTTGGAGTCATAAGTCACGGCGGAGCCGGCGGCCTCAAAGTTCATGAAGTTGAGGTACTCGGGACCGTCCAGAATGGCTCCGCCGTTGTCGTCCAGGCTGGGCTGGGCCTGCCGATAGTCGGCGTCGTTCAGCGCACCCAGGAAATCGGATGTGGACTGGATCTGGGGATAGCTCATGCCGTCGCCAATGAAGAGAAACACGTATTTGGGGGCTTTGACGGTGGAGCCGGTGGTGGAGAGAGACTGAACCTCGGCGGCAGGCGTGGGGGTGGGATCGGGCGCGGCGGCCGTGGGATTGCCGCAGGCAGCCAGGGCCATGCCCAGCGTCAGGGCGGCCGTGGACAGGGCCAGGGGACGCTTCCAATTCATTCTGATTCCTCCAAAGTTATTTTGATGCGCTCGGTACGCTGCCATGATAGCGGATAGATTGGGGAGTGCGCTATCAGCGTGGTGTAAAACAAGCTAAACTCTTTGTAAGATATCGTAAAGGAAAGGTGAGGCGCGGGGGTTGACAAGCGGCGGAACCGGAGTGATAATCAGAGGGCGGAACGAAAAACACGGCCCGGTTGGTAGTCCGGGCGCGGTCCGGGGGAGCGTCCCGCCCCCGGGACCGTCAGTAACCTGCCTCCTTGGTTGTCCGCGCTCCGCGCAAGACCTATATTTAAGGAGGACAACTTCATATGGAATGCGGCTATGCGAGGCTGACGGTCTGGTTTGCCGACCCCTTCTGGGTGGGCGTGTACGAGCGGGAGGCGGAGGGGCGCCTGGAGGTGTGCCGCCATACCTTCGGCGCCGAGCCGAAGGACGGAGAGGTTTGGCAGTGGCTCCTGTCGGCGTGGCGGGGCCTGGACTTTAGTCCAGCGGTAGAGGCGCCCCGGCGTCCATCTGGCCGGGAGAATCCCAAGCGGGCCCGGCGGCAGGCGCGGAACCGTCCAGAGAAAACCGGCGCCGGCACGAAGGCCCAGCAGGCCCTCCAGCTCCAGCGGGAGGTGCGCAGGGCGGAACGGGCGCAGCGGCATCGCCAAAGGGACGCGGCGGAGGAGGAGCGCAGGTTCCGCATCCGCCAGGAGAAAAAGAAGGAGAAGCGCCGGGGGCACTAACCCCCGGCGCTTCCTATATCCTCCGCCCGCATAAACCGGGCCCCGGCGCATATCCTGTTCCCGAGGTGATGGGGTTGGTGGGAATTGTGGCGCTGGAGGAGCGGCGGGGCCGCCGCCCGGTGGTGACGGAGGAGCGGGTGCTGGGCCTGCGCTGTCTGCGGGTGTCGGTGCCGGTCCGCCCCGGTCTGCGGGATGACAGGCGGAAGAGACGGGCGGAGCAGGGGGCGGCGGCCCTGTACCGTGCAGGAGTACGGCGGGCGCTGACGGCGGAGGATTTTCCCGACTGGCCCGCGCTGGAGGGACAGGGGCTGCGGAGTGTGGACCCGGAGCCCTTCTGCCAGGCTATCGCCGTCCCCCTGGCCCTGGCCGCGCTCCGGCGGGCGGGCATACTGCGGGTGCGGGCCACTGTGGCCCTGTCCGGCCCCCGGGTGAGCCGGCCGCTGTTTGCTGCGGCGGAGCGCCTGTGTCCCCAGGTGCGCCATCTGGTGGTGGATGTGCCCGGCGAGGGGGAGGAACTGGCGGCGTGGCTGCGGGAGGAGTATGGCGCGGCGGTGCTGCGGCCCGGCGGGGCGGCCCCCGACGTGACCCTGGCCTTTGGTCCGGGCGGGGAGGAGAGGGGGACGGTGCTCCGGCTGTACGGCCCCGTGCCCGGGCTGGCCGGCCTGCGCCCCACACCGGAGGAGGGCGGGCTGCCGCCGGACCTGGCCCCCCTTCCGCTGCTGTCCCTGTTGTGGGAGTGCGGCCGCCTGACAGAGGGACAGATCCGGATTCATGCCACATGATGGGAAATAATTGACTTGACAGAAGGTGGGAAACTACCTATAATATCGTATTAACGTGGCGTAATGTTTCTGTTGAGATTTCAGAAGAGGCCTGGTTGAGGCCTTTTGACCGATAAGGAAGAAGCAAAAAAGAAAGGTGTGCGCATACGGCAATGGCGAAAGAATTTAAGCTGAGCGCGGAGCGCTTGGAGGAGCTCAAGCAGGAGCTCAACTATCTGAAGACCGTCCGGGAGAAGGAGGTCGCCGACCAGATCAAGGAGGCCCGCTCCTTCGGCGACCTGTCTGAGAACAGTGAGTACGACGAGGCCAAGAACGAGCAGGGCAAGCTCTACTCCCGCATCGCGGAAGTGGAGAACATCCTGGCCAACTATGTGGTCATCGAGGAGCATGAGACCGACCCCAATTCCGTCCGCCTGGGCTCCAAGGTCAAGGTACTGGATCTGGAGTTCGAGGAGGAGGAGAGCTACCAGGTGGTGGGCTCCCAGGAGGCCGACCCCATGAACGGCCGTATCTCCGAGGACTCCCCCTTCGGCAAGGCCCTGCTGGGCAACGCAGTGGGTGACGAGGTTCAGGTGGAGGCCCCCGCCGGCGTACTGAGGTACCGTATTTTAGAGATTCAAAAGTAAGGAGCAGAGTCATGAGCACAGAAGAGAGAAGCGTCAACCAGCCCGAGGAGCAGCCGTCCCTGTCCGAACAGCGCCTGATCCGCCGCGCCAAGCTCAAGGAGCTGCAGGATGCGGGCCAGGACCCCTTCCAGATCACCAAATTTGTGGTGAAGCACCACTCCGCCGACATTAAGGAGGGCTTTGAGGCCCTGGAGGGCGCTATGACCTCCGTGGCCGGCCGCATCATGTCCAAGCGGGGCATGGGCAAGGCCGTGTTCTGCGATCTGCAGGACGGCAAGGGCCGCATCCAGCTCTACGTCCGCGTGGACGAGCTGGGCGAGGAGGCCTTCGCCAAGTTCAAAAAGACCGACATCGGCGACATCGTGGGCGTGGAAGGCGAGGTCTTTAAGACCAAGCGGGGCGAGATCTCCGTCAAGGCCCACAAGGTGACGCTTCTCTCCAAGTCCCTCCAGCCTCTGCCCGAGAAATTCCACGGCCTGACCGACAAGGAGATGCGCTACCGCCAGCGCTATGTGGATCTGATCATGAACGAGGACGTGCGCCGTGCCTTCCGTATCCGCACCGCCTTCATCAAGCATATGCGCCGGTATCTGGACGAGCGGGACTACCTGGAGGTGGAGACCCCTGTCCTCAACACCATCTCCGGCGGCGCCACCGCCCGGCCCTTCATCACCCACCACAACACCCTGGACATCGACATGTATATGCGCATCGCCACCGAGCTGAACCTGAAGCGGCTCACTGTGGGCGGCTTTGAGCGGGTGTATGAGATCGGCCGCATCTTCCGCAACGAGGGCATGGATCCCAAGCACAACCCGGAGTTCACCACCATCGAGCTCTATGAGGCCTATGCCGACTTCCACGACATGATGGACATTGCCGAGGGGGTTCTCTCCACCGCTGCCAAGGAGATCCTGGGCTCCTATCGTGTGACTTGGCTGGGCAACGAGATTGACCTGACTCCCGGCTGGAAGCGCATGACCATGATCGACGCCGTCCGGGAGTATGTGGGCGTGGACTTTGAGGCCATCTCCGACGACGAGGAGGCCTGCAAGGCCGCCGAGGCCAAGGGCATCGATCTGGAGGGCTGCGAGCGCACCTGGGGCACCGCCCTGTACGAGGCCTTTGACCAGCGGGTGGAGGAGAAGCTGATCCAGCCCACCTTCATCACCATGTATCCGGTGGAGGTGTCCCCGCTGACCAAGCGCTCCCCCAAGGATCCCCGCCTCACCGAGCGCTTCGAGCTGTTTATCAACCACTGTGAGTTTGCCAACGCCTTCTCCGAGCTCAACGATCCCATCGACCAGCGCGGCCGCTTCGAGCACGAGCTGGCCCTGCGTGAGATGGGCAACGACGAGGCCGGCATGATGGACGAGGATTTCATCAACGCCCTGGAGTACGGCCTGCCCCCCACGGGCGGCATGGGTATCGGCATCGACCGCTGCGTGATGCTGCTCACCGACTCCGACTCCATCCGCGACGTGATCCTCTTCCCCACCATGAAGCCCCTGGACAAGCCTGAGTCCGCCAAGCGCGCCGCGGCTGGAACCAACTGCGCTGTCCCCGCCGCCGAGCAGGGCCCGGTGGACTTCTCCAAGGTGGAGATTGAGCCCCTGTTCCAGGAGTTCGTGGACTTCGAAACCTTTGCCAAGTCCGACTTCCGGGCTGTAAAGGTCAAGGAGTGCACCGCCGTGCCCAAGAGCAAGAAGCTGCTAAAGTTCGTTCTGGATGACGGTACCGGCGAGGACCGTGTGATCCTGAGCGGCATCCACGACACCTATGAGCCGGAGGAGCTGGTGGGCAAGACCCTCATCGCCATTACCAACCTGCCGCCCCGCAAGATGATGGGCATTGACTCCTGCGGCATGATCATCTCCGCGGTACACCACGAGGAGGGCGTGGAGAAGCTCCACTGCCTGATGGTGGACGACCACATTCCGGCGGGCGCCAAGCTGTATTGAGCCGGTCTGTCCTGGGAAGCGGGAGCAAGTGCAAGGGGGTATGAGGAGAGCCATGGAGAAGCGCCTGGGAAGTGAATATCTGCGTGCTGACCGGGCGTTTCATACCCCCGCTGCTCCCATCCCCGGCTGGAATTCGCCGGACTGAATGAGCATGCCGAAGGGAATCCTTCCTTCGGCATGCTTTTCTGCGTCAAAATCGTTTCCATCCCACCCTTAAGGAGGCCAAGGCTTTGATCAAGAAATGCGCGCTCTGGCTGCGGGACAGCTTTATCCGCAGCCGGAGCCTCAACGCCACCCGCATTGTGGCGGGCTCCTTCGCGGCGATTATTCTGATCGGGGCGCTGCTGCTGACCCTGCCCATCGCCTCCCGGGACGGACAGAGCGCCGGGTTCTTCACCGGACTGTTCACCGCCACCTCATCCACCTGCGTCACCGGCCTGATCCTGGTGGACACGTGGACCCAGTGGACGCTGTTCGGTCAGGCGGTCATCCTGACCATGATCCAGTTGGGCGGCCTGGGCTTCATGACGGTCATCACCCTCGTCTCCTTCGCCCTCCACCGGCGTATCGGCCTGTCGGAGCGGCTTATCATGGTGTCCACCCTCAACCTCAACGACATGGACGGGGTGGTGCGGGTGGTGCGCCACGCCCTCATCGGCACCTTCGCCATGGAGACGGCGGGGGCGGTGCTCATGTCGGTGTGCCTCATCCCGGAGTTCGGCTTCCTCAAGGGCACTTGGCACGCCGTGTTCCACGCGGTCTCCTCCTTCTGTAACGCGGGCTTTGATCTGCTGGGAGGGCGCTTCGGTGCCTTTAGCAGCCTGGCCGGCTACAACGACAACCCCCTGATGCTGGGCACCACCGCCGCCCTCATCGTAGTGGGCGGCCTGGGCTTCTTCGTGTGGGAGGACATTGTGGACAAGCGGTGCTGGAGCAGGCTGTCGGTCTACAGCAAGATGGTGCTCCTCATCACCGCTGTGCTGATCGTGGGGGGCGCCCTGTTCTTCCTGATGGAGGAGTTTGACAATCCCGCCACCCTGGGGGACATGCCCCTCTGGCAGAAGGGACTCAACGCCCTGTTCCAGTCCGTCACCCTGCGCACCGCCGGCTTCGACTCCATCGGCCAGGGCGGCCTCAGCGACACCAGCAAGGCCATGTCCTGCGTGCTGATGCTCATCGGCGGCTCCTCCGGCTCTACCGCCGGCGGCATCAAGACCGCCACGGTGGGCGTGCTGCTGCTGGCCCTGCGCTCCGGCCTCATGGGCCGGGAGCAGGTCACCTTCCGCGGCCGGGCGATCCACTACCGCCGGGTGCTCAATGCCATGACCCTGGCGCTGGTGGTGCTGGGTGTCTTTGTGTTCAGCTCCATGGTGGTGTCCACGGTGGAGGATCTGCCCTACCTGGACAGCGCCTTTGAGGTGGCCTCCGCCATGGGCACGGTGGGCCTGACCACCGGGATCACCCCCACCCTCACCCCCTTCTCCCAGGGGCTGCTGATCCTGCTGATGTATATGGGCCGTGTGGGCATCCTGTCCTTCTCCATCGCCTTTATCACCGGAAACAGGCATCCGGCCAAGATCAAATACCCTGAGATGAACGTCATGATCGGCTGAAGCGCCGCATCAGGAGAAAAGGAAGTGTTTTCCACGTTATGAAAACCTTTGTTGTCATCGGCCTGGGCCGGTTTGGCAGCGCCGTGGCCACGGAGCTCAGCTCCCTGGGCCATGAGGTGCTGGCAGTGGACGAGCGGGAGGATCACGTGCAGAGGGTGGCCGAAAAGGTCACCCACGCCGTCACCGGCGACGCCAGGGACCCCTCGGTTCTGCGGGCCCTGGGCGTGCGCAACTACGACTGCGCCGTGGTGGCGGTGGGAGACGATATCGGAAACTCCGCCCTTATCACGCTTAATCTGAAGGAGATTGGGGTCAAGCGGGTCATCTGCAAGGCCCAGAGCCACGTCCACCGCAAGGTGCTGGAGAAGATCGGGGCGGACCGGGTGGTATTCCCCGAGCACGAGATGGGGGTCAAGCTGGCCCAGGGGCTCTCCAGCTCCAACGTGCTCAACTTCATTGAGCTGAGCGAGGATTTCGGCATCGTGGAGACCGCCGTGCCCAAGGAGTGGCACTACGAAACGATTCAAAATCTGGATGTGCGGGCCCGTTACAAGGTCAACATCATCGCCGTGCGCAGGGGCAAGGACGGGGCGCTGAACGTGGCCCCCGGCGCCAGCTATGTTATTGAGCCGGGCGATGCGGTGGTGGCCCTGGGCCGCACGGAGGACATCAACCATCTCCAGGACTTGTAAGGAGGACCGCCATGGAGCGCATCACCAGCCGGCAAAATCCGCTGATCACCCGCCTGCGCAGGCTGGGGGCGGAGAAAAAGACCCGCCGGGCCCAGGGGGTATTCCTCTGCGAAGGGACCAAGCTGGTGGGGGAGGCCCTGCGCTGGGGGCCGCCGCCGGAGCTGCTGGCGGTGGCGGAGGGAACCGCCCCCCCGGCGGAGCTGCCCGCCGGGGTGCGGGTGGTGGAGGTGCCGGAGGCGCTGCTGCGGGCGGTGTCCACCGTGGAGACACCCCAGGGCATGCTGGCCGTGTGCCGGACGCCGGACACCGCTCCGCCGGAGACGCTGCCGGAGGGCCGCCTGCTGGTGCTGGACGGGGTGCAGGACCCCGGCAACGTGGGCACCGTCTGGCGCACCGCCGACGCCTTCGGGGCGGCGGGGCTGTTCCTGCTGCCCGGCTGCGCCGAGCCCTTTGCCCCCAAGACGGTGCGCGCCACCATGGGGGCCTGCTTCCGCCTGCCGGTGTGGGAGGGGACGCTGGAGGATCTGACCGGCCTGCTGGCCCGGTCGGCCGTCTCCCTGTACGCCGCCGCCCTGCGGGACGACACGGAGGACATCCGCTCCGTTCCCCTGGGCAGCGCCGCCGTGGTCATCGGCAGCGAGGGGCGGGGGGTGTCCCAGCCGGTGCTGGACGCCTGCCGGGCGACTTTGAAAATCCCCATGCGGGACCGCTGCGAGTCCCTCAACGCCGCCGTGGCGGCGTCTGTGGTGCTCTGGGAGGGCTGGCGCTGAGCCAGGCCGCCCCAGCGGACGGCCCCACTCCGGTGGGACCGCGCGCTGGCGCGGCACAGAACAAGACAACAACCGGAAGGAGGCAATCCCGTGGCTGCGTTAACCTATCTGCTGTGGCTCACCGCCCGGGTGGGCCTCCGGCCCGAGACGGCCGCGGCGCTGGTGCGCCGGTTCGGCACCGCAGAGGCGGCCTACTTCGCCGACCCCGGGGAGTACGAACTGCTTTCGTTGAGTGAAAGGCTTTGCCGCTCCCTGGCGGACAAGTCCCTGGAGCGGGCGGAGCGTATCCTGGGCGACTGCGACCGGCTGGGCGTCACCCTGCTGACCTACCAGGACGCGGCCTACCCGGAGCGTCTGCTCCAGCTCCACGACTTTCCCCTGGTGCTCTATGTGAAGGGGCGGCTCTTCCGCTTTGACGAGGAGCTGGCCGTCGCCATCGTGGGCGCCCGGGAGTGCACCCCCTACGGCGTGGCCATGGCGGGGCGGCTGGGCCTGGAGCTGGCCCGGTCGGGGGCGCTGGTGCTCTCCGGCCTGGCACAGGGCATCGACGCGGCCGCCCTCAAGGGGGCCCTCCAGGGCGGCGGCCCGGCGGTGTCGGTGCTGGCCGGCGGGGTGGACGTGGTCTACCCCCGGCGCAACCAGGGACTCTACGAGGACGTGGCCGCCGCGGGGGCCATCCTGTCGGAAAACCCGCCCGGCACCCCGCCGGAGGGGTGGCGCTTCCCCATCCGCAACCGCATCCTCAGCGGCCTGTCCGCGGGCGTGGCGGCGGTGGAGGCCGCCGAGCACAGCGGCACGCTGATCACCGCCCGGCTGGCCCTGGACCAGAACCGGGAGGTATTCGCCGTCCCCGGCCCGGCGGACGCGCCCATGAGCGCGGGCACCAACGGCCTGATCGCCCGGGGCGAGGCCAAGCTGATCCGCTCGGCCCAGGATATTCTGGTGGAATATGTGACACGCTTTCCCCATAAGGTGCGGCAGGCCCCTTCGCTGTCCCGGGAGGGGGCGGAGGCGCGGCTGGAGGCGGCGGCCGAGCCGGCGCCGGAGCCGGTGCCCCGTCCGGCGGAGAGGAATCCCCTCCCTCTGCGCCCCCGGAGTGAGCTGGAGGCCATGGGGGACGAACAGCGGGCCATCTTCGCCCTGCTGAGCGGCCGCGCCCTGGTGCCCGACGAGATCGTGGGCCGCACCGAGATTCCCGCCCGGCGGGTGAACACTGCCCTGACCCTGCTGCAGGCTCAGGGCTATCTGAATGAGCTTCCCGGCAAGCGGTTTACCGCTGCCGTCCGCTTTGACGACTAAGTATGTAAGGAGTACTATGCTGTGGCAAAATCGAATTTGGTGATCGTCGAGTCTCCGGCGAAGGCCAAGACCATCGGCAAATATCTGGGCCCGGGCTATGAGGTGAAGGCCTCCATGGGCCACGTGCGCGACCTGCCCAAGAGCAAGCTAGGCGTGGACGTGGAGCACGGCTTTGAACTGAACTACCAGCCCATCAAGGGCAAGGAAGAGGTCATTGACGAGCTGAAAAAATCCGCCAAGAAGAGCGAGAAAGTGTTCCTCGCCACCGACCCCGACCGGGAGGGCGAGGCCATCTCCTGGCACCTGAAGGAGATGCTGGGCATCCCGGACGACAAGACCTACCGGGTGACCTTCAACGAGATCACCAAGAAGGTGGTCAACGACTCCATCGCCCACCCCCGGGCCATCGATATGGATCTGGTGAACGCCCAGCAGGCGCGCCGGGTGCTGGACCGCATCGTGGGCTATCAGATCTCCCCCCTGCTGTGGAAGAAGATCCGCCGGGGCCTGTCCGCCGGGCGGGTGCAGTCGGTGGCCACCCGGCTGGTGTGCGAGCGGGAGGCCGACATCAAGGCCTTCGTCCCCCAGGAGTACTGGTCTCTGGACGCCGATCTCTCCCGCATCGCCCCCAACCTGGGGCAGTTCAAGGCCAGCTTCTACGGCCGGGAGAAGAAGGTGGAGCTGAACAGCGAGGCGGAGGTCAACGCCGTCATGGAGGCGGTGAAGAACGCCCCCTTCGCCGTCACCGGCGTCAAGCGCCAGGACAAGCAGCGCAACCCTGCGCCCCCCTTCATCACCTCCACCCTCCAGCAGGAGGCCAGCCGCAAGCTCAACATGACCCCCCGGCGGACCATGTCCATCGCCCAGCAGCTCTATGAGGGCGTGGACATCGAGGGGGAGGGCACCGTGGGTCTCATCACCTATATGCGTACCGACTCCCTCCGCCTGTCCGACGAGGCCACCGCCGCCGCGAAGGAATTCATCCTCGCCCGCTACGGCGCGGACTACTACCCCGGCAAGGCCCGGGTCTACAAGACCAAATCCGGCGCCCAGGACGCCCACGAGGCCATCCGGCCCTCCAACGTGAACCTGACCCCGGAGGACATCAAGAAGTCCCTCACCGCCGAGCAGTATAAGCTCTACAAGCTCATCTGGAGCCGCTTCCTGGCCTGCCAGATGGCCCCCGCCGTGTACGACAGCGTGTCCATCGAGGTGGCCTCCGCGGGATACACCTTCCGGGCCACCCACTCCGCCCTCAAGTTCTCCGGCTACACCGCCGTGTACGTGGAGGGGAAGGACGAGGAGGAGGAGGCGTTCCAGTCCCCCCTGCCCGATCTGAAGGAGGGGGAGGCCCTGAAGCTGGAGGCCCTCAAGCCCGACCAGCACTTCACCCAGCCCCCCAGCCGCTACACCGAGGCCACGCTGATCAAGGCCCTGGAGGAGAAGGGCATCGGCCGCCCCTCCACCTACGCCCCCACCATCTCCACCATCCTGGACCGGGAGTATGTGGTGAAGGAGGGCAAGAACCTCCGCCCCACCCCCCTGGGGGAGGTGGTCACCGGCCTGATGAAGGACAAATTCACCGACATTGTGGATACCGCCTTCACCGCCACTATGGAGGAGCGGCTGGACGAGGTGGAGACCGGCAAGGTGGACTGGAAGAGCCTGCTGGGCGACTTCTACGGCGACTTTGAGCAGGAGCTCCAGAAGGCCGAGGCGGATCTGGACGGCGAGCGCATCAAGGTACCCGACGAGGTGTCCGACGTGATCTGCCCCAAGTGCGGGCGCAATCTGGTGTATAAGTCCGGCCGGTTCGGCCGCTTCCTGGCCTGCCCCGGCTGGCCGGAGTGCGACCACACCCAGCCCATCGTCATCGAGATGCCCGGCAAGTGCCCCAAGTGCGGCGGCAAGATCCTCAAAAAGACCTCCAAGCGGGGATACGCCTACTACGGCTGCGAGAACAACTCCAACAAGGACGAGGCCAAGCGGTGCGACTTCATGACCTGGGACGTGCCGGTGAAGGAGACCTGCCCCGAGTGCGGCCACACCCTGTTCAAGAAGTCGGGCCGGGGGTTCAAGAAGCCCTTCTGCATCAACCCGGAGTGCCCCAACTTCCTACCCGAGGATCAGCGGGGCTACAAGAAAAAGGCCGCCTCCGCGGAGAGCCCGGCGGAGGGCACCCCTCCCGAGGAGGAGAAGAAGCCCGCCCAAAAGGCGGCGGCCAAAAAGACCGCCGCCAAAAAGCCGGCCGCGAAGACGGCGGCCGCCAAGAAAACCGCCGCTCCCAAGAAGACGGCGGCAAAGAAACCGACGGCGAAAAAAGCCGCGGCCAAGACCAAAAGCGAGGCCTGAGGCCCGCTTCCACCGGTGGAAGCCGTCAGGGATTCCCCCTGACGGCAGACTCAGTTGAAATACCGGAGGAATGAGATCATGGAACCCCAAGAGAGAAAGCTGCGCACCAACCTGGACACCGACCTGCTCAAGCTGGTCGCCATCGCCGCCATGCTGGTGGATCACATCGGCGGGGCCTTTTTCCCGGAGATCCCCGTGTTCCGGTGGATCGGCCGGCTGGCCTTCCCCCTGTTCTGCTACTGTATGACGGTGGGCCTGCTCTACACCCACAACATCAGGCGCTACCTGGGGCGGCTGGCGATTTTCGCCGTGGTGTCCCAGCCCTTCTGGATTCTCGCCTTCAACGCCGACGACATCCTGGGCAACCTGACCAACTGGAACATCTTCTTCACCCTCTTCCTCAGCCTGCTGGCCATGTGGGGGCTGACCACCCGGCGCTGGTGGCTCTTCGTGCTGGGGGTTCTGGTGCTGGCCTTCGGAAGCTTTGACTACAACTACAACGGCGTCATTCTGATGCTGATCTTCTACTTCTGCCGGAACAAGCCCGCCCTGCTGGCGGGGCTGTATACCCTGTTCTGGATTCCCGCCCTGTGGGGCGGCTCCCTGGAGGACCCCCTGGCCCTGGTGGTGGGCGGCCACGCCGTCAACTGGACGATCTTCGGCCTGCTGGCCCTGCCGCTGATCCTCTGCCGCACCCACTCCGGCATCCGGATTCCCAAGTGGTTCTTTTACGCCTTCTATCCCGCCCACCTGGCAATCATCGCCCTGGTGGGGTGGTGTATGGGCGTGTAACCGGAAAAGGAGCGTGTTGGCATGAAGATTCTGCTGCTCAACGGAAGTCCCCGGCCCAACGGCAATACCGCCGCCGCCCTGGACGAGATGGAGGCCGTGTTTGCCGCCGAGGGTCTGGAGACCGAGCGGGTGCAGGTGGGAAACCGGGTTATCCGGGGGTGTATCGCCTGCGGCAAGTGCGCCGAGCTGGGCCGGTGCGTGTTCGATGACCTGGTGAATGAGCTGGCTCCCAAGCTGGAGGCCTGCGACGGGCTGGTGGTGGGCAGCCCGGTGTACTACGCCTCGGCCAACGCCACCCTGGTGGCCCTGCTGACCCGGCTGTTTTACTCCACCCCCTTTGACAAGACCATGAAGGTGGGGGCCGCCGTGGCGGCGGCCCGGCGGGGCGGCCTGTCCTCCACCTTTGACGAGCTGAACAAATTCTTTACCATCAGCGGCATGCCGGTGGCCTCCAGCCAGTACTGGAACAGCATCCACGGCCGCCTGCCCGGCGAGGCGGCCCAGGACGCCGAGGGCCTCCAGACCATGCGCACCCTGGCCCGGAATATGGCCTTCCTGGTCAAGAGCATCGCCCTGGGCCGGGAGAAATACGGCCTGCCGGAGCGGGAGGAGCCTCTGCGCACCCACTTCATCCGCTGAGTCCCACACAAGGAGGAACCCATGGAACCAGTCATCGTAATCGGCGCGGGCCTGGCGGGCTCGGAGGCCGCGTGGCAGCTCGCCCGGCGGGGCGTTTCCGTCACCCTGCGGGAGATGAAGCCCGCCAAAATGACCCCCGCCCACCATACCGAGTGGTTCGGGGAGCTGGTGTGCTCCAACTCCCTGCGCTCGGATCAGTTGGAGAACGCGGTGGGCCTGCTCAAGGAGGAGCTGCGCCGCATGGACTCCCTGATCCTGACCTGCGCCGACGCCCACCGGGTGGAGGCGGGGGGCGCCCTGGCGGTGGACCGCCACGGGTTCGCCCGTGCGGTGACGGAGAAGATCCGCGCCCACCCCCTCATCACCGTGGAGGAGGGGGAGGTCACCCAAATCCCGGAGTCGGGGAACGTGATCGTGGCCTCCGGCCCCCTGACCTCCGACCCGCTGGCGGAGGCCATCCGGGCCTTCTTCCCTGAGAGCCGCACCCTCAATTTCTACGACGCGGCGGCCCCCCTGGTCACCTTCGAGAGCGTGGATATGGACAGCGCCTTCTTCGCCTCCCGCTACGACAGGGGGACCCCGGACTACATCAACTGCCCCATGACGGAGGAGGAGTACGACGCCTTCTGGACCGAGCTGTGCGCCGCCCAGGAGGCGGAGGTTCACGGCTTTGAGGACAAGCATGTGTTCGAGGGCTGTATGCCCGTGGAGGTCATGGCCCGCCGGGGGAAGCAGACCCTCTGCTACGGCCCCCTCAAGCCCCGGGGCCTGAACGATCCCAAGACCGGAAAGGAGCCCTTCGCCGTGGTGCAGCTCCGCCGGGACAACGCCGACGGCACCATCTACAATCTGGTGGGCTTCCAGACCCACCTGAAATGGCCGGAGCAGAGGCGGGTGTTCTCCATGATCCCCGCCCTCAGGAACGCCGAGTTCGTGCGCTACGGCGTCATGCACCGCAACACCTATCTGGACTCCCCCCGGCTGCTGGACCGCTATTACCGGGTGAAGAAGGAGCCCCGCGTCTGCTTCGCCGGGCAGATCACCGGCGTGGAGGGGTACGTGGAGTCCACCGCCTCCGGC
>OMGP01001976.1_pt1 | contig 14598 bp, 14 predicted proteins | sample 1646091 | NCBI WGS metagenome assembly OMGP01 (sample SAMN05578580, study PRJEB25193) | human gut metagenome | biome: Human Microbiome; feature: human-associated habitat; material: feces | host: Homo sapiens | place: USA:Birmingham | reverse complement strand
ACAGAGGACTAATTCAACACTTTCTATTATGAAAAATGGAGAGCATTGGTTTCACACGGATGAACAAATGAAATTTCTTGATGAATGGATAATAAAATCTTCCAAATAACTTCCAGATTGTATAATTTTAAAATTTGGAAAAGGAGGAATCGTGTACGATTCTTTAGATATTTATCTATGAGAAGAAAAGATCGAGAAGTAACAAATATTATTGAAATTCTGCAGATTATTGAAAAAACAAAAGTCCTGCATCTTGCTTTGTTTGATGCTGATTATATGAATTGTACGGATCGGTGCAGGTACATGGTTTAAGATTTTGCCATTTGTCAAGAGCATATCGGGCGATCTTGATGGAATCAGTTTTGTCAGATTTAACTTTGCGAAGAGAGTCATTATTAAAGTTTTTGACTAGCTTAGGATTAACAGCACTGACAAACAGACCAGCTGCTGAAAATTGCTGAGCAAGTACTTCGTAATAGTGTCCGGTGTGCTCCATTACAATTCGTGATTCACCTTCGATAGAGTGAATAAGTTTAATTAGTGAAAGGATATCACTGGATGTGCGCTTGATCTCAAAAGGAGAGGATACAATCTCACCAAATGGTCTTAGAATTGTAACCATGCTTTTACCTTTTGAAACATCGATACCTACTGCGTTCATAAATTTGTCACTCCTTAAAAATATTACAATGGATAAATACCAGATTTACTCATTACCTGCTCAAACTACTGTGTGTGACACGAATGCACTTAATGTGATTCAACCTGCATAAAACGAACACTGTGAATGAGGAGCTGGTTATCAGTCTAAAGTACGGACGCTAAGTCCTAGTGATGAAGTCGATATACCATTGCATCCTACATTCTAACAGTTTAAGTAATGAGATGGATAAATCCTTACTGGATGTAAGGGGATTACCCATAAATATATTGTAGTAGTGATGAGTTAGGTGCGCCAATTTTTTTGTAAAATACAGAACTAGTGTTTGCTGTATATAGAAACATATGGTATAATTTAAACATGGAAAAAGGAATAACACTCAACGCTATCCGGGTCCTGTTTGTGAAAAATCTTTAAAGTTCAGAAATAAACGAAAACAGAATTCGACACAATCCGAAAAAGTCAATGAAAATCAATAAGAATTGCGGTTTATAATCGCGAAATCCATTGATGCGGTGAATTTGCGGCAGTAGAGACCTTGGCAAGGATATGTAAAACGTATAAAGAAAAATACCCACTGATTCAGATTGCACTTCATACTGCAACAGCAGATACGGTTTATGAGATGATGAAAAAAGGACTTGTAGATAGAATAGAATTCAATATAAGCATTAGACATAATAAAATAATGGGTATAAAATAGATGTATAAGAGAAATTCAAATCTTATACATCTATTTTTATACAAGAAATTTGCAAAGAAAGGGGCTTTTTATTATGAGTAAAAAATTAGTAGCATTTTTCAGTGCAAGCGGAACAACAAAAAAAGTAGCAGAGATGATTGCAGAGGAAGCAAAAGCTGATTTATTTGAGATTGAGCCAAAAGTTCCATATACAAAGGCTGATCTTGACTGGATGGATAAAAAATCTCGGAGCAGTGTGGAAATGAGTGATAAGAAATACAGACCGGAGATCATGAAGAAAGAGATAGATATGAGCTCTTATGATGAAATTCTTCTGGGATTCCCTATCTGGTGGTATGTAGCTCCAACAATTATCAATACATTTTTGGAAGCCTATGATTTCAGCGGTAAAAAGATCGTCCTTTTTGCAACATCCGGTGGAAGTGGATTTGGTAATACTGTAAAAGAATTGCAGCCATCCGCACCAGAGGCTGTTATCACAGAAGGCAGTCTGTTAAACCGCGGAACAAAACAGAAAGTCAGTGAGTGGGTAAATTCTTTATAAACAGCAGTGTTATGGAGATATACAGAATATGGAAAAAATAGTACAGACAGCAGGAAGAAATGCGCTTGGCGAATTTGCGCCGGAGTTTGCACATTTTAACGAGAGGGCATAATTTTTTCATTCGTTCTTGACAAGTAACCATTCGGTAACTATAATGTAGTTACCGAATGGTTACTTTGATAAAGGAGATAATTATGGCGGAGGATACAAAGGAACGGATTTTGAGAACAGCACTGGAACTGTTTGCGCAGAACGGCTATCTGGGGACATCTATGAATGACATTGCAGGGCAGTTGGGAATTACGAAAGCTGCTTTATATAAGCACTATGCCGGCAAACAGGAAATCTTAGATAAGATCGTGGAGCGAATGAATAAGATGGACTATGAGCGCGCTGAGGCATATGAAATGCCGGAAACGGAACCGGACGGCTTTGCGGAAGCATATCTGCATACACCAATTCAAAAAATTCGCACATACAGCCTTGCCCAGTTTGACCATTGGACAAAGGAACCGTTTTCCTCCAATTTTCGTAAAATGCTGACACTGGAGCAGTATCGTGATCCCAAGCTTGCACAGCTCCACCACGACTATCTGGCGGGCGGGCCTCTGGAGTATATGGCGGCCATCTTCCGCAAGCTGGCAGATTCGGATGAGGACGCTATGCAGCTTGCGCTGGAGTTCTATGGGCCGATGTATCTTTTATACAGTGTCTACGACGGTGCAGAGGAAAAGGAATCGGTTTCTTCCTTGTTGGCGACACACATTGATCGCTTTATTGCCAAGGTTGAGGCTGGTTACAGAGCAGAAGCTGCCGGGACAGCTGTTTTAAGCAGGAGGAATAACGGATGAACTATATTCGGATCACAAAAGACAATATTGACAAGGAACATATCTGCTGCGCCATGTCCGGCAAGCAGAGTGTTGCAAAAAAGGAATGGCTGCGGCAGCGCTTTGAGGATGGACTTGTTTTCTATCGCAGCGAAGAACGCGGCAAATGCTTTATCGAATACATTCCGGCTGAAAACGCCTGGGTGCCGATTGCGGCAGATGGTTATCTTTACATTAACTGCTTATGGGTATCCGGCTCCATGAAGGGACACGGATATTCGAATGATCTGCTGGAGGCATGTATCTGTGATGCCAGGGCGCAGGGAAAGAAAGGTATTTGCATTCTGTGCGCGGAGGGCCGAAAGCGGGAATTCCTCGCTGACCCGAAATTCCTTACCTATAAGGGCTTCCGTGTGGCAGACATATCCGACTGCGGGATCAATCTTATGTATCTTCCCATTGAATCGGGTGCACAACCGCCGTATTTCAAGGAATGTGCGAAACATCCGGTGATTGAAGAAGCAGGTTTTGTTCTTTATTACACCGATCAATGCCCATATACCTATTATTGGGTGCCAAGAGTGCAGGAGGCGGCGAAGGAACATGGTATTCCGTTTAAGGTTATCCATATCACTGATAAAGAAAGCGCACAGAATGTACCTGCACCGGTCACGACCTATGCACTGTTTCGGGACGGTCAGTTTCTGACACAGAGTATCCAGTCAGATAAAAAATTTCTGGCGCTGGCAGGTTTGCAAAATTGATTTTACTCCGCTATTTTTGTGTCGCTTTTTGATGAGATCACCCCAAAGGGTGTTGCGAAGGATACCCCTGAACGCTTTGCGTTGTTCAGCGCTCCGTTTATTCGCCTCTGGATTTGGGTCCTGACACCGTTGTAATACACAATAAAGCTATCGCGCGATTCACAAGGAGTGAGTATAAAGCCCTGCAAAAGTGCTTTCGGATTAAAAAAAGGGATTCCGATACTGACAGAAAGGAAAAATATGGAGAAAAAATTGCAAAATCCAACCTCTAACAAAAATGAAACACCCGCACCGCAGGGAGGCAAATGGCCGGACGAGACGATCATTCGCTATATCATCCGTGCTTTTTTGCTGCTTATTGTATTCGCATGGGCGCTGGTAAACCTTGACGCTGTTTTGTGTTTTCTCGGCAAGGTGCTTGTACTGTTCACCCCGTTTCTGATCGGCGGCGCGATTGCTTTTTTGATCAACGTAGTTCTTCGGCCAATGGAATGCTGCTGGAACAAGGCGTGCCGCAAAGCTCCTGCAAAGCTGACCCGCCCCGTGTGCCTGACAGCAAGCACCGTGCTTATCCTTGGAATTCTATTTGCTGTGGTATTTATGATGCTCCCCAGCTTGCGGGAATCCGGCGATGAGTTTATCCACAACATTCCGGTCTATGTGGAGGAAATCGGGCGGTGGTGGGCTGACGTTGTCCAGTTTGCTGCAAAATATAACATTGTTCTGCCCGAATATGTCATAGACTCTGATCGGTTGATTGAGAAGGTCACCGCCTTGATCAGTGACAAGGAAAGCGGGATTCTCACCGTGACATGGGGCGCGGCAACCTCTGTCCTGTCAGTTTTTGTGGACGCCTTCTTGGGATTTGTTTTTGCACTTTATCTGCTTGCAAAGAAGGAGGCCGTCGCGGCACATTTGAAAAAACTCATTGAGACAGTCCTTCCGCAAAAGACGGCGCAGCGGCTTCTTAGTATTGCCGCGCTGACCAATCAGACCTTCACAAATTTTGTCAGCGGCCAGCTTACCGAAGCGGTTATCATCGGTGTTCTGTGCTTCTTTGGAATGCTGATTCTTGGGATTCCGTATGCTGGTGCTGTCTCCGCGTTTGTGGCCGTCACTGCGCTGATGCCGATTTTTGGCGCATGGATTGGCGGCGGCTTTGGTGCGTTTTTGATTCTGCTGGCGGAACCTGGCAAGGCTCTGTGGTTCATTCTCTTTCTGATCGTTTTGCAGCAGGTGGAGGGCAATCTGATTTATCCCAAGGTGGTCGGCAAGTCCGTCGGACTTCCTGGACTGCTTGTGCTGATGGCTGTTACGATTGGCGGCGAAGCATTCGGCATCTTAGGGATGCTGTTCAGCGTTCCCGTCTGCGCCGTGCTGTTCAGCCTTTATCTGGAGTTCATGAAGAAAGCAAGCACCCTTTAAGCTGTGGTCTATTCAACAAAGACCACGGCAATTATCGAGCATATTATTTACGATGAGATGGATGACCATTACGGCGCAGAGCCGGAATATCCCTGGAATGACTGGAAAGCTGTGCTGAGGCGCAACGACAATAATAAATGGTATGGAGTGGTTCTGAAAGTATCTGCTGATAAGTTAGGGGCGTCGGAAGCAGCCGACATTGATCTAGGGCTGCCGTTCGAGGAAAAACGAAGGGTTTTCGAGGGAGGCAAGTCAAATGGAAGACGTTCGACTTGAATTATTCATTAGTTCTTGATAAGTAACCATTCGGTAATCATAGCGTAGTTATCGAATGGTTACTTTAATGAAGAAAATAATTATGGCAGAAGGCACAAAGAAACGGATTTTGAGAACAGCACTGGAACTGTTTGCGCATACGTACCCAGTAAAGGATAGAGTTGTATCTTAACCTGAGTATAGTTATAATACAATTATGACAGCTGCTTTCCCAGGATTATCAATGACGGAAATGATGTATGACGATGATAGGCAGCAGGGAATTTCCTGGGTATAAAAAAGCTTGCGAAGCTAATGAGAAGGGATGACATCATGGGACATTTTTATTTTGTAAGACACGGACAGACTGTGTGGAATGTGGAAAATAAGATTTGCGGAGCAACAGACAGTCCGTTGACGGAGCATGGACGGCAGCAGGCGGCTGAAACCGGGAAAAATATTGTAGAAAGCGGAATCAAGGCAGATGAGATTCTCTATTCACCCCTTAGCCGTGCGGCAGATACAGCAAAAATTATTTCTGAAATGAGCGGGATTCCCTGCAGGGAAGAACCAAGACTCATAGAGCAGAACTTTGGAAAATGGGAGTCTACGCCGAGAGACGGCAAAGAGTTTAAGACGGCGAAAGAGTCATTTGCCTGCCGATATGAAGGGGGAGAATCCATGCTGCAGCTTGCACAGCGTATCTATAATCTGCTGGATGAGATAAAACAGGAGTCTGACCATAAGACATACATTCTGGTGGCACACAATGGAATTTCAAGGATGATTCAGTCGTATTTTACGGATATGACCAATGAAGAATTTGCATCCTTTGGCGTAAAAAACTGCCAGGTGGTGCGGTATGACTTCTAATATGTATGACCTTTCCGGTCAGGCTGTGCTCTCGACCAAGGGATATCGTTTGGAATTATGGAGAATGGAGTTTTCCAGATTTAAGGAGACATTCCAATTGCTGCCTGAGTATTTTGCTCATGAAATTATTTTTAGGGAACCAAGAGAGAAGGAACATATAATATGAAAACTTATAAAGTTGGTCTGATTCGGGTGCTGACCACAGAGGACGAGGAATTGCTGCAGCTGCATGGAAAGCTGATAGAATCGTATTTCCCTATGTTCCAGGTGGTGTCACGATGTATTCCGGAACAACCGGAGGGAATTCATGATGATGAAACATTCGCTGTAGGTGTACCTAAGGTGGTGAATCTTGCAGTGGAACTGTGGAAGGAAGGCTGTCAGGCTATTATTATCAGCTGTGCCGGTGATCCGGGAGTTCCGGAGGCAAGACAGGCTGTACCGATTCCGGTTATAGGAGCGGGATCCAGTACTGCAGCGTTGAGTCTGTTTTTTGGCAGTCATCCGGCTGTGTTGGGGATTACCGAAGATGTACCGTCAGGATATCAGCGGATATTCGGTGATCGGATTGTAGACAATGCAAAGGGAGATGGGGTAGAAAATGTTCTGGATTTGATGACAGACAGAGGATATGAAGCCACCATGAAAGCAGCGGCTGCGCAGAAAGAGATGGGTGCCGATGTGATTGCCCTTAGCTGTACAGGAATGTCCAGTATCCGTATTGCTCCCTCCATCGAAAAGACAGTAGGAATTCCGGTTCTGGATCCTGTTTTGTGTGAGGGACTGCTGACATTGTTTGAGCTATTGAGAAGAGAAAATATGGAGGATTAGGAGTTAGAATTAGGAAGCTTCGCCTATACTAAAATATAGGCGGAGCTTTTTTGTGTATAATGATTGTATCTTAAATGGAAGATAGATTATAATATAAATAGACAGAAAAACTGGCGGTTTATATAAATATTATGCTGGGTACACATACATTCCCAGCAGCTGCTGAACACAGTAAAAGGCAATGGAGGCACCGGATAACCATAGCTGCAACTGTGGCGCAGAAAGTGAATGAGTGAAATTATGAAACGAATTAACAATGTTATGCCAATTATTTCTGGACCCTGTTTTGGTTTTACCGGAATTTTTGTACACGAATTACGGATCGTACTTGCTAAGTTCGTGCTTTCGGGTAAAAAGCAGGAAGTTGTGGAGGAATAGGATCATGTCAAAAGATGAGTATTTGATTACCGATGCGCCGCTGAAAGCGTTGACGGTTTTTGCAATGCCGATGATTCTCGGCAGTTTTTTTCAGCAGGTATACAATATGGCGGACTCCATTATCGTCGGCCAGTTTGTGGGTTCTTCCGCACTGGCGGCGGTTGGCGCCTGTGCAGCGCTGACGAATGTTTTCATTTGTGTGGCACTGGGGGCCGGTGCTGGTGCAGGTGTGCTTGTGAGCCGCTATTTCGGTGCCAAAGAGTATGGAAAAATGAAAACGATTGTGTCTACATCACTGATCAGCTTTTTGCTGCTGAGCATCATCCTTGGTGTCTTTGGCTTTTGTTTTTCCCATGCGATGATGAGCGGATTACAGACTCCTGCCGATATTCTGGAGGAAGCAGTGCTGTACCTGCGGGTCTATTTTGTGGGCTTTCCGTTTTTGTTCATGTACAATATTCTCTCTACCATGTTCACTTCCATCGGTGAATCAAAAATTCCGTTGGGACTGCTGATCTTTTCATCAATCCTGAATATTGTAATGGATCTTTGGATGGTAGCCGGTCTGGGACTTGGCGTGTTCGGTGCGGCGCTTGCAACTTTGATCGCACAGGGCATTTCGGCTGTGTTTTCACTTTTGATTTTCTTTTACCGGATGCGGCGGTATAAGAGTATCTTTGCCTGGTTTGAGGGACAGGAGCTGCGCTCGATGCTTCGGATTGCTGTTCCGTCGGTTCTTCAGCAGTCTACCGTATCCATCGGTATGATGATCGTACAGGCGGTGGTAAATCCTTTTGGCACACAGGCACTCGCCGGATACGCGGCAACGATGCGTGTGGAGAATGTTTTTTCCCTGATTTTTGTGTCCATCGGCAATGCGGTTTCCCCATTTGTTTCCCAGAATCTTGGCGCAAACAAAACCCAGCGCATCAAAAAAGGCTACCACGCAGCATTGGTGCTGGATGTGTGTTTTGCGGCGCTTGCTTTCCTTGTCATTGAAACGCTGCACATGCAGATTTCATCACTGTTCCTTGGAAAAGACGGAACCGCCCTGGCTTATCAGGTGTCTGGGGATTATATGAGATGGCTTGGTTACTTCTTTATTTTTATGGGAATTAAAATGGCGACCGATGGAGTCCTTCGCGGACTCGGAATCATGCGGCCATTCCTCGTTGCCAACATGGTAAATCTTGCGATCCGCCTGTCCGTGGCGTTGATCGGTGCACCGCGTTTTGGCATTAATTTTGTTTGGCTTGCCGTGCCGGCAGGATGGCTTGCCAACTTTCTGGTTTCCTATGCGGCACTGAGAAAATCCTGGCCGGCTGAGAAAGGGGAGCCGTCTCGATAAATTCGGTTTTACTGAGAATAAAGGATATTCAATTGCATATAATTGTAATAAAGGTCATGCAAAATGTGACTTAGGTTTAGGAGAGAAGTATACGAGTCAATGATATAGCTTGAGAATACATAAGGAATTTCCGGTTCTAATGCTGGACATCCACCCCAAAGTCAAGTATAATGAACTAGAACAGTTGTACGATTATAATAAACGGGTAATCAGAGCACAAGCGGACATCTGATTTCCCGTTTTTGTATTGCAATGTATCCGGAAGACAAACAGAAGGAGGTACCCTATCCGATGTCAAGAAAAAATCCGTTCGTCATGCCCATCCTCAAATGGGTAGGCGGCAAACGGCAGCTGCTGGACAGCATCAATCCGCTGATCCCGGAATGTTCGACCTATTATGAGCCGTTTATCGGGGGCGGTGCGGTGCTTTTTGGGAGACAGCCGAACAAGGCGGTGATCAATGACTCCAACGAAGAGCTGATCAATGTATACCGGATGATCAAGGAAGAGCCGGAAGAGCTGATTGCGGCGCTGAGCGCCCATAAGGAACAGAATTGCGAGGAGTATTATTATACGGTGCGGGCGTGGGATCGCGACAAGGAGACGTATCAGACGCGGACCAACGTCGAGCGGGCAGCGCGGATCATTTACCTGAACAAGACCTGCTACAACGGTCTGTTCCGCGTCAACAGCTCCGGCGAGTTCAATTCTCCGTGGGGCAGATATAAGAACCCGAATATCACGAACGAGGCGACGATCCATGCGTTGAATACGTATTTAAATAAAGCGAATATTACGATCAAATGCGGCGATTACCGCGAGGCGTTAAAGGGCATCCGGAAGGGCGCGTTCGTCTATTTTGACCCGCCTTATATGCCGATCAGCTCGTCGGCGTCGTTCACGGGCTACACCGCGGGCGGCTTCGGGGAGGAAGAGCAGATCGCATTAAAAGAGCAGTGTGACATGTTGAATGCAAAGGGCATCAAGTTCCTGCTTTCCAATTCGTCCTGCGAATTTATCGAGGATTTATATAAAGATTACATCATCGACCACGTGGATGCCAAGCGCGCGATTAACGTGAAACCGGAGAAGCGCGGAGAGATTCAGGAAGTTCTGGTACGCAATTATGAGCTTGATTGATGATAAATGGAGAATTTTATTTGATAAATACCGGATTGAGCGGGAAATTGAGAAACATGGGCGGTTTTACATCACCGCTGACCAGATCCGCGAAGTCAAGGAACCGCGTCTGATGACGAAATTTGACACGCGGGAATCCTTGCCGCGGGTGTTCGGAAAGAAGATTTCGATTCTTCCGGTGTCGCGCGGCGGATATGTGCTGGGCGAGTTTGACTTGTATCAGGATTTTCCGGAGATTCCGTCCGATATCAAGCGGGTGACGAGCGCGAAGATACCCGATTACTTTGAGTCGATCGACCTTCATGACATCCGCTCGGAAGCCAGCGCGATCAACGTTATGAGCATCACGGGGATTCTGGATGATTTTCTGGGCGAGGATCGCATGGTGCAGACGGTTTCGGGGCGGATGGGGTCTGGAAATTTTGAGTTTTATGTCAGCGACTATCAAAAATCAGAGCCGATTGAAAAAAAGCCGCTTATCCAGGTACAGAATTCGCAGGTCGAGATCGACGGTGGATTTGAAAATGAGAATGTATTTACGCTGATCGAGGGAAAAAACGTCGTCCACAGCAATTTTCTGATCCGGCAGCTTTATTATCCGGCGAGACTCTGGGCGGAGAAGATACACAAGCCGATCCGTCCGGTGTTTATGGTGTATTCGAATAATATTTTCCGCCTGCTGGAATATGAATTTACGGACCTGCGCTACTACAATTCGCTGCGGCTGGTGCAGGAGCAAAATTACAGCTTAGAGGAAATCGAGATTACGCTGGATGATTTATACGATGTTTGGGCACGAACAAAGGTCAAGCCGGAACCGGCGGTTACCTTTATCCAGGCGGACAGCTTTTACAAGGTTATTTCACTGGTAGAACGGCTGAACGAGAATCCAATGACGGGCGGGGAGATCGCGCAGCTTTTTGGATTTAAGGAGCGACAGTCGGACTATTATTTCAACGCGTGCCGCTATCTGGGACTGGCGGAGAAGCAGACGGATGAGGACGGCGTGAAAGTGCATATCACGGCGATAGGAAGACGGCTTTTGAAACTGCCGTATAGGGCGCGCCAGCTCGAATACGTCCGCCTGATTCTGGAACACCCGATTTTCCACGATTTATTTGAAGCTGCTCTTCAGCTCGGAGATGTTCCGGACAAGGAGTATGTCGCAAAGAAAATGCGGGAATACCAGGTCTGCGGGGAGAATCTGATCGTGCGAAGGTCAAGTTCAGTGCGGGCATGGCTGTACTGGATTCTGACGCTGGTGAACGAAGGATAGGGCAATGGTGCGGAATTATTATATGTATCCGTTATCATGCTAAGGGGGTAATTTCGTCTCAGATGCGGCGGCGTCCGTGCATGTGATGCCTGACCGTTAGAAAAACAGACCATTTGGACAGAGAATAAAATATAGAAAGTTACAGGACAGCATATGGGCAGACAAGAGCAGACAAATCATCTTTTCAGCAATCGCGATCTGCGGATTCTTCTGGTTCCGCTGATCGTAGAGCAGATTTTAAACTCCCTGATGGGTACAGCGGACAGCATTATGGTCAGCAACGTGGGATCGGCGGCGATCTCGGCGGTTTCTTTGGTTGACTCCATCAATATTTTAGTGATACAGGCATTCTATGCGCTGGCGGCAGGCGGCACGATCGTCTGCTCCCAGTACATCGGACAGAAAGATAAGAAAAATGCGGAGGAATCCGCGAGACAGTTATCTTTTGTGGTGGCGTGCATCTCGTCGGCGGTCATGGCAGTCTGCCTTCTGACACGCGGACCGCTGCTGCGGTTGATTTTCGGCAGCGTCGAGGCGGATGTCATGGAGGCAGCGCAGATCTATTTCTTCTACACGGCGCTTTCGTTCCCATTTATCGCCCTCTATGATGCCGGTTCCTCGATCTACCGGGCGCAGGGAAATACAAGGCTTCCGATGACGATCGCGGTCGTCTCTAACGGGTTAAATATCGCCGGAAATGCGGTGCTTATCTGGGGCTTCCATCTTGGAGTTGCCGGTGCGGCGATTGCCACGCTCGGTTCCCGCGTTATCTCGGCAGTGGTGGTGTTCGCCTTTTTGCACAATCCCAGCCAGGAAATTGCGGTGCGTGACTATCTGCATATCCGTCCGGACGGACGCCGGATTATGCGGATTCTCTCATTGGGAATCCCAAACGGTATCGAAAATGCGATGTTCCAGTTTGGAAAGCTTGCGATTCAGTCAACCGTCTCGACCCTCGGGACGATCGCGATCGCAGCTCAGGCGATGACGAATATTCTGGAAAACTTAAACGGCATCGCGGCGATCGGTATCGGAATCGGTATGATGACGGTGGTCGGACAGTGTCTCGGCGCGGGGCGCAGGGATGAGGCGATCTATTATATCAAAAAATTGACGGCAGTGGCGGAGATCGTCATCATCGCAAGCTGTGCGCTCGTATTTCTGGCGACGAAACCGGTCACGATTCTGGGCGGCATGGAGCCGAAGAGTGCGAAGATGTGTCTCTACATGGTCGGATGGATCACGGTGGTAAAGCCGATCGTCTGGACGCTCGCATTTATTCCGGCATATGGAATGCGGGCTGCCGGGGATGTGAGGTTTTCGATGATTCTCTCCTGCATCAGTATGTGGGCGTTCCGGGTGACGCTGTGCATTTATCTCTGCCGCGTCCACGGCTTCGGACCGATCGCGGTGTGGATCGGCATGTTTACAGACTGGACGATCCGGGGCATCGTATTCACATTCCGCTTTATGGGCCGGAGATGGCTCGCGCATAAAGTTGTGTAAAAAACAGAGGGAGCAAAATGAAAATGGAGTTACAAATACTGGATTGGATTCAGCAGATGCGGACGCCGGTGGGCGATGTCTGGATGGTGTTTATTTCGCGGCTTGGAAATGCAGGAATGATTTGGATTCTGTTTACATGCCTGCTGCTTATGATTCCGCGGACGAGAAGATGGGGAGCTGCGCTGGCGGCAGCGCTCTGTCTGGATGCGATCATCTGTAATATCTTACTAAAGCCTATGGTTTGCCGGATCCGTCCGTGCGATGTGAATCAGACAATTCAGCTGCTCATTGCCCGCCCGGCGGACTATTCCTTCCCGTCGGGACATACGGCGGCCTCGTTTGCTGCGGCCGCGGCTCTGTACTTTGCCGGGGCGAAAAAATGGTGGAAAATCACGCTGCCTCTGGCGATCCTGATGGCGTTTTCAAGAATGTATTTATATGTGCATTACCCGACCGATGTTTTGGGCGGCATGATTGTGGGATGCGCGGCGGGGTATTTTGGAAACCGGCTGGCGGCGCAGCTGATACGGTCCTGGAAACAGAAGATGAAAAAACCAGAGGACAGAAAAAATAGATAATTTTATGTAAGAGATGCCAGAAGTTACTGGGCACGTATGCGTGTACAGTAATGCCAGAACACCTGTAATTGCCCCGTTTTTCTCTTGATATCCTTTATTTCCGATGGTATAATCTATAATCGAAATAATTTCTTTTATGATAGAAAAGGGATGATTATGATGGGGTTAGACCAGAATCAGTAATTTTATTCATTGTTAAAAGGTACGGCGTGATCTATCGACTCCAAAGCTTAGGATGATAGGAACTGCGTTTTTTGATGATGAGGTACCTGGAACGAGACCAGGGGTAATGTGCTCTCGGAATCTTTCTGTGATTGATTTTGTGAGATGATTTTTTTGTCAGTTGTGCCCAAATTTCTGAGGCGTTGGCGTTGCGTCCGCCTCTGAAATTCGGGTGCGGCTGGCGGAAAATCAGCCACAAAAGCAGGTGCAGAAAAGACTCCGAGAGTACATTATAGAGTGATGGAGGAGAAAGACATGTTAAATTACAAGAAATATAAGAGAGTTCCGGTGGTAGATTACCCGGAGCGTGAGTGGCCGAATAAAGAGATTGAGAAAGCGCCGATCTGGTGCAGCGTTGACCTGCGCGACGGCAACCAGGCACTGGTTGAGCCGATGGTCGTAGAGGAGAAGATCGAGATGTTCAACCTCCTGGTAAAACTTGGATTTAAAGAGATCGAGATTGGCTTCCCGGCAGCTTCCCAGATCGAGTACGATTTCCTGCGCCAGTTAGTAGAACGCAAGCTTATCCCGGACGACGTAGTTGTACAGGTTCTGACCCAGTGCCGCGAGCACTTGATCAAGAGAACCTTCGATGCCATCCAGGGTATTCCGAAGGCGATCGTACATATTTACAATTCGACGTCTACCTTACAGCGTGAGGTTGTATTCCATGCAGACCGCGAGGAAGTAAAGCAGATCGCGATCGATGGTACCCGCATGGTAAAGAAATATATGAAAGATTACGACGGAAAAGTAATCCTTGAGTACTCTCCGGAGAGCTTTACCGGAACCGAGCTTGATTTTGCACTGGATATCTGCACCGCTGTACAGGAAGAGTGGGGCGCAACCCCGGACAATAAGATCATCATCAACCTTCCGGCAACGGTTGAGATGACGACTCCGAACGTATACGCAGACCAGATCGAGTGGATGAACAAGCATTTTAAGAACCGTGACAGCATTATTTTAAGTATCCATCCGCATAATGACCGTGGTACCGGCATTGCAGCGACCGAGCTGGCTCTCTTGGCAGGTGCAGACCGTGTCGAGGGTACACTGCTTGGAAACGGCGAGCGTACTGGTAATATCGACATATTAAATATCGCTTACAATATGTTCTCGCAGGGTATCAACCCGGAGTTGAATCTGGAAAATGTAAAGGAGATCACCGAGGTTTGCGAGCGCTGCACAAAGATGGCCGTTGATCCGAGACATCCGTATGCAGGCAAGCTGGTATTTACCGCATTTTCCGGTTCCCATCAGG
>OMGP01001961.1_pt1 | contig 14672 bp, 9 predicted proteins | sample 1646091 | NCBI WGS metagenome assembly OMGP01 (sample SAMN05578580, study PRJEB25193) | human gut metagenome | biome: Human Microbiome; feature: human-associated habitat; material: feces | host: Homo sapiens | place: USA:Birmingham | reverse complement strand
CGTTCACCATCAGCGGCTGGATGCCGCCGGTGAAGGAGATGTCACCATTGTCCCAGGGGTCGGCCGGATTATAAAAGCTGTCCCGCTGTTTCTCTGCGATGTCCCGCTCTGTAAAGTAGGCAGCCTGGACATGGGCCAAGTATTTTTCGATGTCCAGGACCAGTTTCAGCTCCTCCGGAGTGTAGTTCCCCCATCCACGGTGATCTTCTTATCTGTAATGAGATTGCCCCGGCTGTCCACCAGTCCATGGAACTCCAGCATGCGGTTGCGCATCAATCAGCCTCCACCGCGGCGTAGGCCGGGGGCAGCAGCGCCAGCGGGAGGAGATGGGGAACGGCTGGCCTGGCTGGCCCCTCAAGTTTACACGGGCCATTCCGCCATCAATTCCATTCCGCAGAGCACGGCCGCTGCCGCGCAGCGTCAATGTCCGGGGTACTTGCCGCTGGCGCAGATCCGCCTCCGGGGCCTCGGCCAGCTCCTCCCGCTGCACTGGTTTAAAGAGATATTGAATGGGGTGGCCTGATAGCCCGCCTTCAAATATGCGTTGCTGCGGTGGTGATAAAAAAGACTCCCGCCCTCTCGTCCCAGGACCGCAGCTCCCAGGCAAACTCCATGCCGCTCTTGCCAGCCATACAGATGTCCAGACAGAACAGGTTGAACCACGCTCCCTTCCGCATCATGGCTTCCAGATTCTCCGTGCTGGAAAAGGGCCTCCCCTCGTGCTCCACGTTCCGTCCCTGCAGGATATCCTCCTGTATGGCGCAGATTCCTCCCTGCATGGGTGCCGAAAGAGTCCGTAGCATATAGCAGGTCGATGCAGAGGAGAAATTGTGCCCGTCAAATGGGTCAAAAACAGCGTCAAATTTACCGCCACGCCAGACTACCCCAACGCCATTTACATCTGCAACACCAGCGGGCAGACCTACAGTCTGGTGACGATTCTGGAAGTGGACGAATAAAAGGGAAGCCCCCCGGAAATCCGGGGGGCTCCGCTTTGCTTGAGAAACTTTTGAAGCTATACTGCTTAGTCAGCCTGGCTGAGATTTACAGTATACTCCACAGAAGCGCCACTGCCAGCGTTCTCAACCGTGACAGTAATCACGATGGGAGTAGGCGTCAGATCGCTCACATTACCCAGCTTCGGAGTCAGCTGAGCAGCTGCCGCAGCTGCATTAGTACCCTTATCAATCCGCTCGGCAGATCCATCCGGGAAAGTAATCAGGATGGAGTTATCCTCCAGCAGATCTTCTGCCAGAACAAACAAGCCAGTGCCGCTTACATCGGTCCAATCAGATACGGTATTGTTGAGAACAATGTTCAGAGTGTCGCCGCTCCGAGTGATGGTCGCACCAGTGGGAGTACCAGGATTATAGGCATCCACAATGTCCGCGATATCTTCCTCAGTCATGTAGTTGGAAACACTCCTCACCATGATGGCCTCGGTCGCCTCGATCTCATAGGTGTCGTTGGCAGCCGCGCGGACCAGCTCACCGTTCACGGTGTAGTCGCCAGCGGTGGTGAAGGTCAGCTCCACAACCTCACCGTCGGCAATGTAGTCGCCGTCGGAAACGGTCTTGCCGTTGACCTCGGCGGACACATCGGAGGTGATCGTGCCGTCAATATCCAGCTCGTAGGCGGTGACAAACTCACGGTCCTTGTTGGTGTTGCTCACAGTCACCTTGCCGGTGCTGGGAACGGTCAGCAGACCTCTGTTGCTGCCTCCAATGAAGCCATCGGGATTCTCATTGATGTCGAAGTAGTTGCCAGCGGGAATGTTGGTCAGATTGGCGGCATCACCCTTGTCGGGATAGCTGACAACCTCGCCGTCAATGCTGATGGCCACGACCTCGATCTGAGTGAAGTTCACGCGGTACATGTCGCCGTTCTCCAGGGTGACATAGCCCATGAACTTGTTCAGGCGATCCACGGGAGCGCCCAGCAGGTCCTCGATGGCGGCCTTGATCTCGCTGTCGCTCATGGACTTCTCATAGTAGCGCAGCTCGATCCCCTTCGTAGTCGGATTCCAGGAAGCGGGCAGGAACTCACCCTCGGGAACCGTGGGATTGCTCACATCAGAGCCAGCCTTGGCTTTGTCGTTGATCACGATGCTGGTGGCCACGCCGTTATCCAGGATCGCGCTCACCTCGACCACGCCGGTGCCGAAGGTGCCCTGGGCATTCATGTCGCGCAGAGCCTTCTCCAGGCCGTTGTAGCCGGTGTAGGAGTCATCCACATCATCAAACTCGTTGCCCTTCTTGTCGGCCAGGGACAGAACCACCTTCACCTCGGGAGACACGGAGAAGCCCTTGGTGGCGTTCCGGTCGGTGTACAGGGTGCCGTTCTTGAAGGTCAGCTTCTCAACAGTGTTGGTGTCGGACAGCAGGACGGTGTCGAAGTCCTCAACGGCGTCCTCCACGTCCTCGACCTCGTCGACGAACTTGTCAGCAGCCTTGGAGAAGTCGATGGCCTCGACCTTACGGACATTGCCGTCAGCGTCATACTTGACCTCGAACCACTCGCCCTGAGCCATCTCACCCTGGTTCTTGGAGGCGTTGCCGATCCACTCCAGGGAGTCGCCGACCTCGGAGATCTCCACGAGCTCGCCGTTGACGACCACCTCGCGGGTCCAGGTCCACTCGGTCTCATCGTCGTAAGCCTCGCGGTTCACGTTGCTGCTGGTGACATAGACGTAGTTGGAGGAGGTGCCCTCGTTCTCGCCGATGGTGACAGCGGCGATCACATAGCCGTCATCATTGTAAAGGGTGTAGATCTCGGCGTCGGGAGCAATGTAGGTGTTGGGATCCTTATCGGGCTTCACGTTCTTGAGGTTCTCCATCACCAGGTTGACGTTCTTCACGCCGGTGGTGACGGACTCCACATCGTCCACGATCTGACGATACTCGCCGCCAGAGCCGCCAGTGGTATCCTCGACCTCAACGTTCTTCAGCTCCACGTTCAGGTAGACGGAGTCGTCGTTGCCGTAGACGTAGCTGCTGTTGTTGGCGGCCTTCAGGGACACGTGCTTCTTATCGATGGTAGCGCCATTGCTGCCCACATCCTGGGCATACTGGGCCACATCGGTGTCATCGTCGATGACGTTCTTGGAGGTGGACACAGCCACTTCCTTCAGGGTATACACGTTGTCGTTGTTGACCGTGTAGGTGCACCAGGTGTTCAGCTGAGACAGGTTCTTGCCAGTGGTGTCGATGTCGCTCTTGGTCATGTTCACGGTGACGGTATCCATGTTGCCGTCCATGAAGATGACGTTGGCGTCAGCGTTCCGCACAGACAGGTTGCTGTTCTTGCCGTCGATGCCGGTCAGGAACACGTACTGGTCGGGATCCTCGTTCTGCTCAATGCCGATCATGTAGCCGTAGGCGTCCAGGATCACATTGTAGGTGACGTCCTTCATATTGGCGTCGTCATACTGATCCAGCACTTCCTCATCATACATGACGGTGTCAGCGTAGTCATACTGGGTACCACCGGCGGTAACATACTTCTCCAGGCGGAAGTTGGAGATGCAGGTGTCGGACAGGACCTCGGGAGCGTCCATGGTCTGGATCACGCCCTGGGCGATGGTCACCAGGAACAGGTCGTTCTCAGCCACTTCCTCGATGGCGAAGTCCTCGCCGTCCACAGAGATGGTCTGCTTCTGGGGCTTATCCTCGTCAGCGGTCTTCATGTAGACGGGCTTGCGGCTGGTGCCGTTGTTGTCCACATAGTAGACATCCAGGTCCACGTCGTCGTTCTTCTCGTCGTAGTCCTCGGCGGCCTTGGCCAGATAGGTGTTGATGATGGCCACGGTGATCTCGTCGTCCTGGGTGTCCAGGAACACCTGGGTCAGCACGCCGTTGCCGGTCCGGCCGATGGTCTCGTCGTTCTTCTTCACCATGTCGGCCTTGCCGAAGGCGGCATCACCCAGATTCTCATCCTCGCCGTCCACATAGACGAACAGGGTGTTGTCATCAATGGCGGTCTTGCCCAGCAGGTTGTACAGGTCCTCGCCGGTGACCTTGGTGGTGTACTCGGCCACCATCTTGTCGAAGTCCACATAGGTGCCGATCTCGGCCTTCTTCCAGGTCCAGGTGTGGGCCGGACGGCCGAAGTCGTCGGCGGTGTCCTTCAGAGCCAGGTCGGGCTGATACTTCTCAGCGAACTCAACCGTCCAGCCGTTCTTCACGTTGTCGGTGGCGTCGTTGATAGAAGTGGCAGCGTCGTGGATGTTGCTGGTCACGTAGGTGGGCTTGGAAGCGCCGATAGCAACAGTGGCGCCGTTGACGGTGACGTCGGTGCCCTTGTTTTCATACTCCACCAGGGTGGCTTTCAGAGCGTTGACGGCATACAGGCAGGCCTCCTCACGGGTGGCGGCACGGGTGCCAACAAAGTTCTCATTGCCCTTAGTCAGACCGGCCTCGATGGCGCGGGAGGCCACATTGACGGTCCAGTTGGTGCCGGTGAAGCCCTCGATGGCGCTGTCATAACCCAGAGCGGTCAGCAGCATTTTCAGGAAGGCAAAGCCGGTCAGCTGCGCAGAGGGCCGGAAGGTGCCATCGGCGTAGCCGTCGATCAGGCCGGACTCCACGCAGTAGGCGATGTAGCCGGCAAAGGTGGAACCCACGGGCACGTCCTTAAAGGGCGCGGCCTGGGTGCCCAGGGCCTCAGCCGTGGTCTTGCCAAGCATCATGCAGGCGATGATCTTGGCGGCAGCGCCACGGGTCAGGGTTCCCTGGGGCTGGAAAGCACCGCCGGCATAGCCGTCGATGATTCCCATTTCGGACATCACGTTGACAGCTTCCGCATAGGCTTCGCCGCTGAGGTCTTCGCTGTCTGTGAAGTCCTTGGCACCGGCGCTGACAGTGACCAGAGACATGGTCATCACCAGAGCAAGCACCAGAGAAAGGAACTTCTTCATTGGGATTTCTCCTCCTTTTGAAATTTGCGGTGGTCCGCCGCGGCCTCCGGGCCCATTCGATGCCTCCGCCGGCGCTAGCCCTGCCGGCGCATTCGCCGAAGAGTCGCATCCGCCCCGGCGTCCCCGCTGAGGCAACTCTATCCAAACTTCTCTAAAAAGTCCACAGTTTCAGCCCGTTTTTAATCCAAACGAAAACTTATGGACGCAATACGTTTTGAATTTGTTATATTTTGTAACCTTGGCGCGGAGAATAAAAGAGGCGGCGAAGCCCTTCGCCGCCCCTCATTGAATCTGCTTCTGCCCAGGCTGCTTCGCCAGATAATACCGCTTTTCAAACTGCAGCAGCCGGCCGTCCTTCACCATCCGCCGCAGGATGCCCGCCGTCTTGCGCTTTCCGACGTGCAGGAGCTCCGCCACATCCTGGCAGTAGGCAAATCCCGCCTCCTGCAGATAGGCTGAGATCACCTCCCACTGCTTTTCCTCCGGCACCACTGTTCCGGGGAGATAGTATTTCTTGCCCACCTGCTCCAGCTCCCGCCGGCCAACCAGCCGGCGAAGGCGGAGATATGCCGCCGTGTCCGACAGATTCAGCAGCGCCATCACATCCCGCCGGGTGATGCTGCCATGGGCCCGGGTCCACTCCAGCAGGGTCTGGTCGTCCTCCCGCTGTCCGCCTGCCGCCCGGATGTCCCGGAGCGTGATATTTTCCAGACCTCCCCGGATCAGCGCCGTCTGCACCACCTTGGACAGCCGGGCCAAATCCATAGGCCGCCGGGACTGGGGGGAGAGCAGCACATGGGGATCCTCCCCAGGGGAGCGGACCTTCTGCACTTTTTCCAGCAGCCGCCGCACGGCATTGGTCAGCAGCATGTCCCGCTCCGGCAGATGCAGCAGCCCCCGCTCTAAATCCACCTGGTCCCAGGTGAGATTCACCAGCTCCTTGCCCTGCACGCCCATTTGCCAGCTCATCCACAGAGCAATGCCCGCGGCGGAGCTGTCCTCCTTTTGAAGGACCTGCCACAGACGGAATTCATCGAATTGCTGCCCTGCCTGTGTTGAACGCTTTTTGTGCGGGGTGTCTCCGGCAAAGCAGGCTTGGAAGGTGGAGACCGACAGACCGCTGACCCGGACGGCATAGGGCCAGTCGTGCTGCTCCAGCTGGCGGAAAAAGTAGTCCCGCCGCAGATCTTTCAATTGGAGCTGAGGCAGGCCTCCCGCAGTCAGGGCATTTCTGGCAATGCGGGAGACGGACTCCGGCCGCAGAGGTTCCCGGAACTTATCGGAGATCACCACATAAGGAGACACCGCGCCGCCATTTTCGAAGCGGGCAGCGAGGCATCCGGCAGTCTCTTCCTCCAGCGGGACCGTCCGGTCCTCCAGAAACAGACTCCTCTCCTGGAAATCCACTTGGGCCCATTTCAGGGCGACGATCTCCTCCCGGCTGAGCCCCTGAAGCCAGGCCAGGCGGAGGATGAGCCCCGGCAGGTCCTCCGGATGCTGGTGCAGGAGCTGGCGCATATTCTGTTCATCCGGCTGGCGGAACTCGTTTCGCATAATGCCTCTCTTGGCGGGCGGCGGCAAAAGGTTATCCTTATGTAACAAATCAGAAGAATGATTTGGATTTCCGGATAACGCAAACGCTGCCCTCTCCCAGCCAATGGCTGGAAAAGGGCAGCTACCTTTTATCATCCTTCACCGCTTCCGCAAAAACTAAGTATATTACACTTAGAATTATAAGCATAACATTTCGTTTAAGTCAAGCATTATTATGCGTAAACTGATGATATTATATTGAGGAGTATATCATCATGCAGGGAAAGAAGCCGCTGAACATCGCAATCGGAAGACGGATCCAGCAGTCCCGGGAGCAAGCTGGGCTGACGCAGGAGGAACTGGCAGAGCGGATTGACCGTTCCACGCAGTTCATCTCCACAATCGAGCGGGGGTTGGCCGGCCCCTCTCTGGAAACTGTGATTCATCTTTGTGAAGTTCTCGGAACCTCCACAGAGTGGATCCTGCGGGGCAGGGCCCTCCTTCCGGACTCCAATCTGCTGGCAGCCTCCGTTATGGAAAAGCTCTCCGGGCTCTCCCCTGCCCAGCTGCTTCTGGTTGACCGAATGACCAGCGATCTAATCAAATTGCTGCAAATGAAGGAGAGCGGTGACGAATGAGCTCCTCTCCCTCCAATATGGAGGAATTGATAGACGCATCGCCTTCCCCGCAGCACCGCTGCATGAAGTTCACAGGCCGGCTGCAAAGTCTATGGCCGTTGGCCTGTCAAGATAAGACCGGGAGCCATTCTCCGGTGTTATGCCCCCCGGAGATCATCAGTCCGGAAGTATATCCCATCGGCCAGCCGCTCTTTACAAACGCTTCCTTACACAGAATGCTGAAACATAGAATTCCTTAGAACAAGAAACGCTCAGATGGGTGCATAGAAGCAGCTCCTCCAGCTTACAGCGTGATCCGTACAGCAAAAGCCAGCACCGGACAGGAAATATCTTGCCCGGTGCTGGCTTTTGTGCTTCTTTACTATCTCTGCTTGAGGTGGGTCTGTCAGAACCATGTTGTCTGTCCGCAGCAGCTCTGCCCGGCTTTTTCAGGACCTTTCGCCCGGGTCTTCACCAGAATGCTCTTATCGGATGCCCGTTCCTATTTCTGGTACATATCTGATGGTATGCCATCTCTCACATCAGCCATCTGCTCATGTCCGCCATTATTCACGCTCCGCCTTGCTATGCGGCTGAAGAGCCGTGGGATGCTTTGCCTCAGAATACGCCCTGCTCCATCATGGCCTCAGCCACCCGCTTGAAGCCGGCGATGTTGGCGCCTGCCACCAGGGTGCGCCGGAGTGTAAACCGGCGCCTTTTGATCTTGTGCCCACTCTGGCTGGAGTCTGCAAAAGTATTCCTGCTCTGATGGCGGCAATGCAGCCCCCCCTTTCAGGACGGCAGTTCTTTTCTGCCCAGAAATAATGAAACAGGCCGTCGGCTGCAGCCGGCGGCCTGTTTTCAGTTTCTCCGGTTATTGATACAGCTTCGGGAGCCGAAAGCTCTGCTCGCCATTTGCCCCATCCGTCACGGTTCCGGCCGGGAAGTAAATCACCGGATTTCCCTCCTCGTCCACCTCGAACTTCGTGGTCCCGCCGATGGTCACATAGTCGCTCAACGGCGTGTTGTCCTCAATCGGGAAGTAGCGGACCTCCGGGTCCTTGTCCATGCGGTTGGCCATCTGCATCGTGATCGTCTCCGTCAGGTAATTCACATAGTCCTCTCCCAGGAGCTCCTCCAGCGTGACGTCCTCCTGCTGGGCAGACGGTTCTTCCGTCTCCGGCGCAGCCGCCGATTCCTGCGGCGGAGTCTCCGGATCCGTCCCCTCACTCTCCGCGGCAGACGCGCCGCAGGCAGTGAGAAGCAGCATACAGAGCAGCAGTGTGAGGAGCGTGGAAATCTGCATCCGATTCTTTTTCATGATGAATTCCTCCATTCCATATTCATCCGCAGCACCCGTCCGGGCGCCTGTTCCCTTTTGATACCGATACCATAAGCCCTGTTTCCGGCAAAGCAGCCGCAAAAAGGCATCATTGTTGCATCATTTCCCTTCTGCGGCACGGGAGGCCGGTTCCTCCCCGGAGAGGTCCCACACAAATCCCATCAGCTCCACACTGACGCGCCCGCTGCGGCCCTCCACCTTCCATCTGGGGCCGGGCCGTACTGTCAGATCTCCAGCCTGAGACCTCTGCGGAAGGCCTGTCCAAGCGCTTCCGCCGTGCCCAGGGAACCCCTTGCCGAGCGGAGTGTGGAGTCGATCCACACCGGCAGCCCCGTGCCCTTGTCCACCATCATCCAATGGTCATCCCGGTGCTCCGGGCCGCCCCGCAAATACAGCATACCGGCGGCCAGACTGCCGTCGGCCTGGATATACACCACGCCGCCTCCGCCTAGGCCTTGCTATGCTCCTCCGTCTGTTCCAGCAGTTGGGTGGCGGAATAGACGTCCAGCTCCGGATACCGGATGGTCCTGCCCAGCAGCTCCAGCTTTTCCGGCAGCGACGCCTCCCCCGCCGCCAGCCGCCTTTTGTCCCCTGCGGAAGAGCAGGTCAGTAATTTATTCCCACAATGGCCAGTCTGCCATCGACAACACTGAACACCACATTGGGCCTGCCGCTGGCGGACAGGGCAAATCCTGCCTTGCTGGGGGCCAGCCCCCCGGGGTCCGCCCCGGCGATCTCAGAGACCAGCTCTTCTGAGAAGATCCGGTCCGCTTCCAGTGCGATCAGGTCCTCCCGGGACTCCACAGATTCCCCTCCATCGGAAAAGCCGATGTACAGCGGATACGACGCCAGGTCCGCCAGCGCCTCCAGATTCTTTTCCGCCACTGCGGCCTGGATCTGCTCTGCAAATGCTGTAACAGCCTCCGTATCTATGGAAAAATTATCTGTATACTGGGGCGCTTCCGTATCCGCACCGTCCTCCTCAGGGGTCCGGCCCCCATCTTCTCCAGCGGTCTCCTCCGCGGGCTGCTCCGCCTGCGGAGAGCTGCCCCCCTCCGGCGAGGTACTGCCGCTCTGGCCGCAGCCTGCGAGGGACAGGCACAGGAGCCCTGTTAATGCCAAGAAAATGAGCTTCTTCTGCATCGTTTATGATCCTTTCCTCAAGATGTTTGCCGGCGTCATCCTCTGTGGGACTCCGGCTGTCTTATAAGACGCCCCAAAGGGCAAAAAAGTTTTGGCGGCCGCTTTTCCTCTTCCACCTCCGGAGGATCACGCCTCCGGAATGTCGCCGGCGCGACCGCTGGCCACGAAGAGTCCCGATGCGCCATCGGAGGCCGTCAAAAGGCCGTGGGAGAGGCAAATGCCTCTCCCACGGCCTTTGGGGAATCAAATTCTGCCAGAGTACGCGCTTACTTGGTCACCTCGCCGCCGGGGGCAGAGTGAGCCGTAGACCAGGCGTGCTCCAGAGCCGCCCAGTCGCGCTGTTCCAGCTTCTCCGTCCACTTCTCGACCTTGTCACCGCTGACGGTCACCCAGGTGTAGTCGTGGCTGTTGGTCGCCTCCTGCATGTCGGCATAGAACCAGTCCTCCGGATTGTTGTCGGGCCAGGTGATCATCTCGTCCTCGTCCAGCAGCCGATCCTCATCCGGGCTGCGGCCCAGGGCGCGGTTCACGATCACGCAGGCCTGTGCCCGGGTGATGTTGGTGTTGGGGCGGAAGGTCCCGTCATTAAAGCCCTCGATCAGGCCCACGCGGGCTGCCGCCTCTACGTACTCGGTGTACCAGGCGTTAATATCCACATCGGTGAAGTATCCCTGGTAGTCCTCCCGGGTGGTCTCGAAAAAGCCCACCGCGATCTTGGCAAATTGGGCGCGGGTGATCTTGGCATAGGGCCGGAAGGTCCCGTCCGAGAACCCGTCGATGATGCCCATGTTGGTCAGGGTGGAGATGGCGTTGTTGCACCACAGGTCGGAGCTGCAGTCCGTGTAGTCGTTGACCTGGCTCCAGTACTCCTCCCGGGTGTCGTCCGTCAGCAGGCGGAAGAAGATGGTGGCCACTTCGCCCCGGGTGATGGTGCCGTAGGGCTGCAGCGTGCCGTCGGAGTAGCCGATGATATAGGAGTAATGGTCCTCCGTGTTCAGGGTGGGCCGGCTGCCGCCTCCACCGCCGCCTCCGGTGCTGCCGCCGCCCCCGCTGCTCTCCTTCTCGTACACCAGCACGAAGGGAGAGAAGCTGCCGGCAGTGAAGACCAGATGGTCGCCGTCGCGGGTAGCTTGGATCTTTTCCACAGTATGCGCGGTACCAGCCAAGTCGCCTGTGTCGCTGGCGCTCTCACGGTCCATGCCGGTATAGTGTACCAGGTAGAACGCGCCGTCCTCGTCGGCGTCGGCGGGCATGGGCCAGTAGATGGTCAGCGCCTGCTGGTTGCCCAGGGTTACCACGGTGTTGCCGTTCTGGGTGTCCACCAGGTCCAGATAGGCCATCTCGTACTGGGGGGCGGATAGCGTGTTGTCCGTGGCCGCGACTTTTGCAAGGGCGTCAGCGCCCATGGCGGCGTCGAACGCGTCGCTGTTGGAGACGCTGTCCACTAGCAGCTGCACGCGGCCGGGATCCACCTGGACCTCACTGTCATTGACATAATAGGTCACATTGCCGTTGTCAACGGCAGTGATCTGGTTCGCGTCCACAGTGTCGGCGCTGGTCACGATCTCGTTGGTGGAAGTGCCCTCGTCTGTGACGCTCTTGACCAAGAGATGGCCGGTACCGATATCAACGCTGCAGACGAGCGTATCACCGCCGGCGGAGAACACCGCCTGAATCTCGCTCTGGTTCAGACCGCCGTCGTAGATGGTCATCTCATAGTTGGCAGAAACAACGCCCTCTTCCATTCGGATGTTGTCGGTAGTGATGATGTTGCCGTCATCTGTGAACTGGAGCCGGACCTTGACGCCTTCATTTTCACCCTCGATTTGGTTCGGGCTCAGGCTATATACATAGCGGCTCACGTTGCCGGTTGCATCTCTCGAGTAGACGCCCTGGTCCATCAGATCCCAGCGGCGGATCGCCGCACCAGTCTCCTGGTCATAATAGTAGAAGCTCAGGTAGTCCGCCAGGTTTGCAGCCTGCGTCAGGTCCACGCCATGGCTGGTGAGCCACGCTTCCACAGAGTCGGGCAGATCGATGTGATAACCCGGCTCCGGCAGGCCCTGTTCCGTGCTGCCGACAAAATCGCCCGCATCGTCCAGCACACCGCTGTATCCGGTTCCGCCGGTGTAGATCACAATGTCCGCCGGCGTGATGGTGATGGCATAGGGCTTCACCTCCACGGGGTCCGCCGGGACCTCCACCGGGGGATCCTCCGGATGTTCCGTGTCCGTGACTACCACGGTGTTCACGATCTTCTGGTTCACATCGTCCAGTGAGGTCTGATAGCTGGCGTACAGCGTTGCATAGGTCCAGCCTTCGACAATAACCGGATTGGTGACCGTATTGCCCTCCTCATCTGTCAGCGTCACACCTTCCAACTTGTCAGTCACATCCAGGGTCAACGTCTCATCCGTCATGCTGGCAATGGTGATGGTCCAAGTGATGGGATCGCCCACGGTGACAGAGGTCTGATCCGGCTCTTTGATCACCATAAAACGGCCGTCTCCGGGATCGGGCTCGGGCTCTTCGGGAGTCGCCTGGAAATCCCAGCGCCCGTACAAAGTGGTGTCGGCATCGATGGCAGAAATCGTTCCGCCGTAAGGGACACCGACTTTGTCATACCAGCCGATAAAATACCAGGTCCCCTGCTCGTCTGAAACCTGCAATTCACTGGGCGGCTGAATGGTGTAATTGCTGCCGGCAGCCAGTGTTTCCGTTTCAGGCAGTTCCACGCCCTCCGGGTGATCGCCGGCCCACGCATAGGTAACCGTGACCTGGGTCGGCACGACCCCTGCGGGGTGGAAGGTCACAACAAAGAGATCCCAATCCTCTACCGGGTCTCCGATCTTCGGAGCATCACAGTCCTCATAGTTGCAGGTCCAGCTGGGATCCCCATAGCCTGTATCAGGTGTTGCCTCCAAGATATCGCCTTCGGCCAGGCGATACTTGCCATCTGCATTAACCTCCACGATTGCCGTGTAGGTGGTCTGCTCATTGCTGAACGTGCCGTTTTCCGCAAGGAAAATCACCGAGATGGTATTCCCCGGCTCCTCTCCAGCTTTCTGGAACTTCGCTGTGAAGGTGGTGTCCTCGTCGTAGGGCAAGCCTGCCAGGGACTTCATTCCCGCGTTCGTGTCAGTTCTATGATAGTAGTCATCGGTCCACTCCACGAACTCACAGCCCTCTTCTGCTGTCGCCACAGCTCCCGTCGGAGAGGCCATGCCGGTCGTCTGGTCTCTGGTGACGACTTCTTTCTCCAGGCTCACAAAGCCCATAGCGTGATCGGCACTGACATAGGTGAAGACAATCTGGTCCTTGTCGGGGGTCCCGTCGGGTTCGTCGTCGGGACCCAGCTCGTCGATGTCATAGTAGACGTCGATGGAGTTATGGCCTGCTTGGAGAGTCTCACCGTCTACAATCTCGACATCGTTCAGTTCCGCCCGGTCAAAGATGTATGTGCTACCGTTATAAGACGTACGGTCAGTGTTATACAGCCCGCTGACCGGCGTGCCTGCCGTGGACGGCCTATCCTTGGGATCGGTCTCTGTTTCTTCATTCCCATCTCGGTCCACATAATGGTACACGACAGTGTATGTGCACTCGTCGGGCGTCACCGTGCCGTCGGTGGTTGCGGTGAAGACAACGTTGTGCTCAGGCATGTAGAACAGGCCTTCAATAATGTCGCTTTCCTGAAGGTCATTTGTAGTCCATTCAGTAGCGTCTTCTGCCTGCTTCTTGATTACAACGGTTTCCCCGTAGGTGTAGGACTCTGGTTCAGCGTAGAGAGTCCCGTCCAGATAATAGGTTACGGTAAATTCCCGTTCTGTGCGCGTATACTCCGCTCTATACGTAATGTCCCCGGTTACAGTATCCGCTATTTCAGGAGACCATCCGGTAAACTCATACGAATAAAGTTCGCTGGGTTCTTTAGTCGGATCCTCAATTCTCGGTGTCTTACCGCCGTAAGCCAGCCCGGGAAATACGGTCTGGGGACTTGTTGTTGTGCCGCCATTCAAGTCGTAAGTCACCGTATAGCTGTTGAGCTGAGAGAAGCTGCCCTCGATCACAACAGCATGATCGGGCATTGTAAATGAACCTCCACTCAGCGCAACATCTTCAGAATACCAGCCGCTGAAGCGGTAATCTGTGACATCCGGCATCTTTGCCAGTTCCACAGTCTCACCGTACTTGCAGGTCTGTTCACCCGGCACTTCCGGCGCACCCGCAGGGACTGTACCTTCATACTCATACGTCACTGTGTACTCGTTCCGGTCGTAGTACAGCTTCAGCACCAGCGTGCCGTCCTCGGCGATGATACCGGAGGAATTCGAACGGCTTTCATTATAAGTGAAGCCTTCGTATTCCTTGATTTCAGCAGTGGCAGTATCTCCGACAGTACCAGAGGGTGTCAATGTATCAGCTGCAACGATCGAGTAGTTATCATCTTTCAAATTCTGCTGATAGTACTCTACCCGATAGCTGGCCGTGGAGGACTTCCACTGGGCGTACAGGGTCACATCGGTGTTTTTGATAGTGATGGCACTCCCCGCCGCATAAGGCGTTCCGGTGCCGTTCTTCTCGGTGTTCCACCCGGTAAACTCATACCCCGGCCGGGTGAACATGTTTTGGAGCACCATGGCCTCGCCGCCGGTGATGTAGTACTTGCTGTCTGTGACCGTACCGTCGGCATCATCGGCGTTGGCATCATACAACACCTGATACGTCTCCACCGGCGCTTCGGGGGACTCCGTCAGCTCCAGAGACTGATTCGGCTTCTCATCCACCATGTAGCCGCTCAGACCGGCCTTGTGTTCGTCCGTGTCATTTGTCACATAGGTCTCGGCGGCGCTCCAGCTGCCGTTTACATCGGGCTGGATGGGGAACGTCAGGACCAGCTTGCCGCCGGACCAAGTGACGTTGCCGTTCTCAGTAGTCTTCGTCACCGCATGGTCTGTATAGTCAAAGCCCTCCACAGTGATGGTCTTGCTGTCGGCATTTACCACAGGGGTAACGCCATCAAGCGTCTGCAGAGAATCCCAGGTATATTTGCCGTATTGGTCCTGCCCAGTGACCTTCGCATACTGGACCGTCACCGCATCGGAACTGCCTGTCAGCCCCT
>OMGP01001928.1_pt1 | contig 14974 bp, 9 predicted proteins | sample 1646091 | NCBI WGS metagenome assembly OMGP01 (sample SAMN05578580, study PRJEB25193) | human gut metagenome | biome: Human Microbiome; feature: human-associated habitat; material: feces | host: Homo sapiens | place: USA:Birmingham | reverse complement strand
ATTTGTTCATAGGTTTGTATTTAAAAATGAATTATATATGTTTATTCGTCACGGACGCAGCGGACTTGTGCAGCGGAAGCACGCAGTTCCGATAAACCATCCACTCCTCCGAAGGAACAATAAAAAATATCATGCGTTGCGATAGTAAAGGACATTACAGTATTCATGCCATCGCCAAAAATCGAAGTCATTGTTCCACTAAGATGAGCTGTATAACCAGGCTGAACCTCGTAAACATCCGCCAAACGAATACCCGCAGAAATAAAATAGACCTTTCGCGCACTATTTTCTCCTCCACAATAAAAATAGGCTCCATATTCAGTAAATGACGGAGTATAAAAACTCTTTGCCTTCATCTCTCCTACATGTCCAATAATATTTGGTGTAAAATCATCATCCGTCAGACTATACATTATTATAGGCTCTTTTAGAAATGCTCCATATACATCTGGCGGCGATATCTTATAACCTGCAGGACATGGGTCATAAATAGTCTTCATTGTCTCTATATCAACCATTTTATATCTCGAATAAGGATTATTTCCCCATAGATATTGATTACCAAACATCTCCTTATAATATAGCCAATCGCTGCTAGCTCTAATAAACACATTAGGGTGTTTTATTGCATATTCAATTGTCCCTGTACTTTCATTTGACATTTCCTCTTTCAATTCCTGCTTCGTTCCACGGACGTTATACATTGGAGCATTTTTGGGTTCGAGATTGTCTAGAGATGTATATGTATAAAATGAAGCCATACCAATAAAAGGGTCTTTACGTCCCCACTGATATCCTAAGCCACAAGTCGTCAGTTTATCGGGAATATTAGTTGTCGCTCCCAAATCCCTGTCCATAATTTTATAATTCTTCCCGCTATACTTTTCTCCATTGGTCGGTAACCCCAATTCAATAATATCAGGTTTCTCCGTACACCAGATATGCCAACTCCAAAGCACATTTGCATCTTCCGCATTCGGGTCTGATTTGTCATAAACTGCAATAATCCCATTTCCTGCACCGTTACTCAAAAATTCAACCCGATTAGTAGTGGTATTAAATGACACTTGCGAAATAAGATTTTCTTGGTCCTGCCAAATAAGTTTTGCAGATTTAGGAGTTATACCTACATTTTTAGAAACAGATATATCTTCCCCCATTCCATTTTTAAAATGATATCTTTCTATCTCCTCTGTAAAGACGCCACTCCTCCCGTCTGGATTTCCTCTCGTTTCCGCCACTATACCATCCACCCCATTTCCTATCACCGTAGCGTCAAACGAATAAACGCCATAAGTCACCGGAGTGATAAAGCAGTTTGCCGGACCGTCTTCATCTACAGGAAACGCTTCTGTTTCAGGTATGATACTGAAAGGGATATACTTCACTATGTTGCCTATTGTTATTTCCAGGAATCCTTCCCTCGGCATAAGAGTAGCTCCGTAGACCACAGTAGCATATATCCAATATTTATTATCCAACGGTAATTCACATTCGTTTCCGGTACTATTTATCGCACCAGGTACAGAAGGTATACCGTCCATGACAATTCCATTATCTATTGGAATCAGATGTTCATTATCCGTGCTATAAAATGTTTGAATGAAAAAACGGGACACTAGCTCTTTATCCTTTCCCAATAAACGTACTTTACGGGTTGTCACATTATCCAAATTGACATTTCCTGCATCATCTGCCTGCAACTCTATCTTCAACATTATCACCGGGTCCATTATTGTACCATGCAATAACTTTATTTCTTTCCTATCCATATTAACCAGGTATTGCCCGTTTGAGTTGAACTTTTGCGCCCATTTTTCAGAAACAGTTATTGTATATTCAATATTACTTCCCGGATTTTGTATTGCTTCCTGTGCGGAAGTATATCCTTTACTTTTCAACTTCGTAATATTGAAACGATAAGCGTGGTTTCGCACTATATCCAGATACTTTCCTGTCTCTTTATCCCAAAAGTCCAGACGATAATACTCCTTATTCGAGCCATCCGGATTCTGAACAGTAAGAAGCAACATGGAACGGTCTTGGGAAAACTTTTTTTCATCCACCACATTTCCTAAAGCATAAACAGAATGTTTGTACTCTAAAGGGTAATAGGTAGTCACCAATCCAATCGACTCGTCGACAGGTGTTGTTGCAGAAAGTAAATCATACTTTCCGGAAGTAGCGGCGCCATTGATAGCTCCTTGATAAATGCCACGATATTCGCTGTCTAATACAAAATCCGAATAATTCAAATTTTTCCATTCCCAATAGACCTGTTTACCGGTAAACAAATCCGCTGCTGCATCAACCGTTATTTTTGCAAGACAGCGAGTTAATAGACACACGTTAGAGGTAGCATTTTCATTCCATTCCATCCAACCGTACATAGGAATTGACTGTCCTTCATCTTTCAAATTAGAGATACCTTTAATCAAGCCTTGACTCGCATAATTTCTTAACTGTTCCTCACTAACCGTTTCATCTACAAGGAAATTACCTGTTCCCGATACAGAAGAACGATTGGTCAGGTTACAAACTACATAGATTCGTTCTTTGTCAGCGGGAATGTATTCTTTCAATGTCACGGTCGGCAACGCTGTTCCATTTCCAAACAAAAAAGATGAATCAGTCGTACCCTCCTGATAATATACAGGAGATGAGGTGTGAGAATCATTGTATACGAACACTTGTATACCGCTAATCTTACATTCCGACTCATTTGCCACACTACGTACCTGAACCAGTTCCGCATCAGGGATAGATAATCTGATAATAATCTTTTGAGATGGATTAATTATACCCATTTCATTATCATCGCTACAACCAACTAACAAAGGAATATTAATTGTACAGAGAATTAATAGACATTCTCTGAATAAGTAATATAAGCGTTGCTGTATTTTTGTTTTCATTTCATTTATACTTTTTTGATTTCTAATGAATTATTCCTTTACACAACGTATAGAGCCGGGGCGTGCAAAAGCATTATACCTTAAAGTATACGAGCCCGGATAATACGTGTGCATAACTCCAAACTCTCCCCATTCAAACGTTGAATTAGGTTTTCCAAAATCTGATGAAGTCCAATAGGCTATAGATGTACCATATGCGTAGTACGCAGAGTGGACAGCTGGCATATTAATCAATTTCGTATTATCACCTTCTTCACCAGCATAGTAAATTCCACCATGTTCATATTGACTATAGCTCTTCATTTTTAATATTAAAGCATCAACCGGTGGTACTTTATAACCTATAGGGCAAGGGTCATAAATTGTTTTAACTGTTAGACTTGGAAAATACTCTACTTGTCCTTCTGGATTTCCCCATAAATACTTCATTTCTGAAGTTTCACACCATTTACCTCCGGATAGATTCATTCTGTGGATAAATACATCTGGTTTACCTATAGCTTGAGCAATAGTTAATGGTTCTTCATAAGAAAATAGATGTGGCAGACTATCACTTCTTACATTACGTAAAAAAACTGCTACTTCCTCATCATAATCCAATGAAGTAGTAAACGGGTCCTTACGTCCAAATTGATACTGTAATCCTTGAGTCGTTACCAAGCCTAATGTGGAAGTAGTTGCTCCTACATTACGGTCCATTATTGTATATTCATGACCTGTCCTTGGTGCAGTATATTCTATTATTTGTGGCACAGGCGTACACCAAAGGTGCCAACTCCACAACACTTTCGCATCCTCCGCATTAGGATTAGTCTTATCATAAACAGCTATCACTGCATTTCCCCGGCTTCGTCCCATTTTCACCTGAACCCTGCCATTGACTAAAGCAACCTGTTCCACTAGTTCATCCGTATCCTGCCAAAGCAATTTGGCCGATAAAGGATGTATGTTGGCACCACCGGCTTTTGTCAGTATATTGCCACTTGCGTCTTCAAACTTCCCTTCGTCAATAATACCGTCCGCTCCGTTTCCCATTATGGTAGCTGTGAAAGAATAAGAAGCCGCACCTCTATCTGCTATATAACTGTTGGAAGTCCCTTCCGTGTCCAATGGAATAAAAGTATCCAATGAACCGATAGGAATATATACCACATGTACATTATCGGAAGAGATTTCGATAAAACCACCTTCAAAGTTGGCGGGAACACTGCCGGTGGTACAATAGAAATTCATTACTTGCGCGGCAGTAAGGTCATAAATGCCACTGTTATCCGCCAGTTTATCCGTTTCCGCTATTCCATTGCAATATAGCTGTAAATCTGTTGTTGATATTAAATCCGTCTTATTAGGTTGCAAAGCCCTGATTCGTAAGCGTCCCGGAGTATGACAGTCCACTTTCACCAGTTTCACCGGGTCGGCAATATCTTTAATAAGCGTTATTCCCTTACTTGCACTCCTGTCTATATCAAAGTAAGTGCCTACAATATCCCCTGTGACTCCTACATCCTCCCAATCGAGCATATCCGTGAATACTTTCACTTCATTGATACTTAGCACTTGTACGTCCACCGAATAAATATGGTTACGTTTTATCCGATAAGAATTTTCCGCTTTTACAGGTATCGTGCGCTCTATCACCCGACTGGTAGCTCCGTCCGTCACCGGAATAACTACTTTCAATGACGTCACGTTGGTATCTATGTCGTAATCGGACTCCTGTTCCAGATAATTTTCATAGACGTAATGAGAATAAAAAGTGACTGCCTCACCGTCAAGTTCACCTTGCTCTTGTAATGCTATATCTGTCAGACTTACTTCCGGATAATCCAAATAATGTAATAGATACTCCTCCAGTCCATTTTCTTTATTATTGGTAATAGCTTCATTGGCATGAGAAGGAAACGGAGCATATTTACGAATCCTATCCGCGACGTGAAGCACCTGTACTTTCACATCTCCTATAGTCAATTCCTGCGGAACAGTAGAAGAAGTTTTACGAATGGTTGTCCGCAGTTTGGCCACCCCCCGCAACAAATGTGCGGAAGCTCTGAAGTTCCTGTATCCGCGCTCCACAATCACTCCCGTGCCCGACATGTAGAAAGGGGGAACGGGTTGTCCGATTATTCCGTGAGGCTCATCCGCATTGGCACGTACACGCAAGGTGTAACCATCCTTCAATGTCCCTATATCAAACAGTGTAGAAACCACGTAGACACTATCACCATCATGAGTCAACTTCAATGTTCCGTCCCCTGTGGAACGGGGTCGGTACTCTATCGGATTCCCGCCGCCGTCCATAACATCCATGTAAAGCTGCTCAATCCTGTTCTCACCGGCCGTTCCATTCTCAATGCTTCGGGCAACCGGCTGTTTATCCCCGGGTATCACCAAACGGAGTTCCATCAGTTCCTTGCCGTCGGGTATCATGTTGTCCACATTGCCAAGGGCATAATTCTCTATATCTTCTACACATGAAGATAATAAGTATGCTATAAAGAAAAATGCAAATAATTTATTTATCATAGTAACCTCCATTTTATTCTTTCACACATCGTACAGAACCGCCATAAGCATCCCACGCAACACTTATAGAAAAGGAATAACCTGTAGAATCTATTAATGTATAACGCATTATACTAGGCTGTCTATATAAAGACGGAATATTCCCCGCCCAATATAATGCATTATCCAAGAAAGAATTATTTGGCATATTCCCTGTTAATAGTTCACGATAACCTGCTGCAGGATAATAAATACCCTTGAGAGAAAATCCTTTATAACGCACCAAAGGCGTAACATTTTTTTTAGCCTGTTCCCATGGAGATTCATACTCCCCATCTTTACCAACAGGCACCCTCCAACCATCCGGGCAGGGGTCAAAAATCGTTTTCTTTCCTACTTTGCTATTCCATAAGCTCAAATCATTTCTTCTATATGTTCCCTTTGCATTCGTATACCAGCTTTCTTCACTCGTATAAAAACTCATAGAGTTATGTACTGAATTAGGTATATTATTAAAGACTTCCACTGGAACTTTTGAGAAAGTTATAATTTCACCAGCAAGATTGTACAAGTCTTCATCAGATTCCGTTTTCTCCCAACCCTTTGTAGGCGGAAACAAGTCTTTCCGTCCCCACTGGTACAAAAAGCCTTTGGACTTAATCCCCCCCTCTTCATTATATTTATTGTATGTCGCTCCTAAATTCCTATCCATCCAGACAAACCCATTAAGTTCCTGTTGTCCCTCTTTCAGGTTCGGGTTATAGTCCGTACACCAAATATGCCAACTCCAATAAATTTCTCCATTCACTTTCATTGCAACTACTGCATTTCCCGCCTTATTCCCTGTCTCTACAACGATATAAGCCTTGTCACGCTTTTCCGCGTTCATCACTTTCACACTACGCTCCGTCATTACTCCTATTCCGTCCTGCCAAAGCACTTCGGCCGTAACTTCACCTTCGGGAATAGGCGTACGTTCAAATTCATCCATTTGTGCCCATGCCTTGTACACCCCGTCTGTAGGTATATGTACTCTTCCGCCGGGCGGTACAACATAACAGTTCGTTATTTGTATATCCTTCACTTCTTCCACCTGGGGTTCTAACGCTATCCACGGACACACCGTCAAGTCTATATCCAAAGAGACTGTTTTTTGCATGAACCGGCACAGTAATTGATAGACATGATTACGCTCCAGCTTTTCCAAAGGCGCTCCACCTGAATTATTCGCGTCTCCACCTAACTCTATCATATCGTATTCGTCGATACCTATTTGCAATTTACTGTCTTTGCATTCCATTTCCGGAATATAAAAAGAGTAAGCCAATACGCCTTTGTCTTTCGGGGAAGTTTCTTCAGGAATTTCTCCGACTGTCTTTCTCAACAGCATATTGATTACGGAAGATGCATAATTACCAGTCTTCTCGGGAGAAATGAACCCGGTTTTGGAAACTCCCGTCACAACCAACATCGCAGGTATCTGAACTTCCTCCCAGTTTCCCGCTTCTTTACGCATATAGACATCCACACGTGCCACCGCACGGTCTACACGCATGTTGACTGTCTGTGTCGTCCCTTCCGCCGCATCCACTCCTGCCAGTTCTCCATACATGGGCAGGCAGTAATCTTTAGTATATTCCACTACATTTACATTGGTCTTAGTTGTCAAGTAATCCGCCATTTGATACTGCACGTCCACCAGGTCGTCGGGATGGTCTACGGACTCCAATATAGCACGGGTATTCGTATCAACAGGTTCGTTTACAATGGCATATAATGTTTTCCCGGTAGCGGCTTTCACCGTAAAAACCGGAGTAGTATAAGTACCGTCGGTAGCGGTTAGCCCTTGCCAGTAATACATCTTATCCAGTGACGTGCCGTCAAAGACATAGATGCGAAGGCGGCTGATGCGGGTTTCGTTCGCGTTCAGCACTTCCGGGTCATTCGCGGCACGCGTACTGATATTCATGCTCATCCGTACTTCCCCGGGATTTACCGGTTCAATTGCCTGTTCGCTTTCCGTACAGGAAAACAAGACCAACAGCAACCATGCCCACCATATATAACCTTTATATCTCATATTCATCAATCTTTGTTTATTTATCAGAGGTCTTCACCTTTCAACCAGATAGTCCAGCCGTTAATCACAATCTTCGTGGAAAGGAAATTCAATAATTCCGGGTTATAGAAAAAGACTATCGCATACTCGCTCTGACGGTCGAGGTATTCCTGCGCCGGGATATTGTGCCCTTCCATTTTAGTAAGTAGCAGGTAAGGTATCAGGTCAATCCTCATCAGTTCCTTGCCGTCCGACTTGCGCGTAAGCGTCAGATACACCTTTTTATGTTCGAGCAGGCGCATGGTGTTCATTTCCACCACAATGCCCACATCCTCCACTTTTTCCAGATAATACGGCCGGTAACTAATCATGTCGTCATCCAGCAGGTCATTGTTCCAGTCGTAATATCCGTTGTCCGCACGGATTTCGAACAGGCAGTCATTGATATCCAGTTCTTCCCCCGGTCCGGACTTTTGCAGGATGAAGCGGAACTTATTGGTATCCTTTATCAGGGAGACCGTTTCCGTCTGTTCCTGTCTGCCGGTAAAGCTGACGGCCTGTACCCCGCCATACCAAAGCGGGTTCAGGGCTTTATTGTGCACCAGTGACTCTTCCCGTTTCATTCTTACCGTCAATTCTTCCAGTGTCGTTTTTCCGGCAACCGGTTCCGGCATTTCAAAGTCATCGCTCATTCCCGCCCAGGCGGCTATCCGGTATTCACCGGCCGGAAGCGGCAACGGCATACGGTAGCTGCCGCCCAGAGTTTCCCCCTGCTCGCTCTTCTTTATGACAAACGTGCCATCCTTGTCGAATACAAACACGTCGACACGATTCACTTGCGATGCAAAAGCGTCGGAAAACTCCATGTTATAGTCATACCGGAAACGGACATACAGCCGGCATTCCGGCAGGGTCTCATCAATGGATGTGCAGGAAAAGAGTACAAGCAATAACAACAGGCAACTTCCATAACCCATCCGCCGGACGGCACCCTCTGTTTTCATTATCTTTCTCATAATCTATGGTTCTATTTATTTTTTCTAATTTCTATATATAGTGTGGAAAAGCGGCTTCGCGCGCTTTTCTCGGAATAATCTGCTTTGGTGGACAAGCCGCAAAACTTGTCTGTATGGCAAGACCTGGTTTTTTATCTGTTTCTTTTAAAATCAAGGTCTTGATTCACGGAAATAAGCCTCCGCCGGCTGGATAAAAACGAAAAGAAAGAAAAAAGAAGGCGCCACAAGACAAGCCTGCGCCGTATCATAACGCCTTCTTATAATTTTAATTGTTATTTTAGCCCGATATATCAGTCATTACAAATCCACTCCCTGGCTCCAGGTAGTCCATGGATTTACCGTAATTTCTACAGAGAGATATGCTTCCTTGTCATCATCGTCCTCACCCGGGTCTTTCTTGTCAGTAGAATTTGTGGTGTCAGGAATCCAAGGGGTACCCGGTTGCTTCACGCTGTTGATAGTCAGTGTGTACCAGTTGTTGCGTACGACACCGTATTTGCCAAGCGCCATCGTTGCGGTGATAGCGTCGTCATGACGGATGAGGATGTTATAGTAGCATACGCCTTTCTGGAAGTATTCCACACCTACGGTTTCACCGGCTGCCGCATCGGGTTTGGAGTATTCGCCACCGCTCTTAAGGTCGTCCAGTTCAGTGATAGTAATAGAGGCGAAATCACCACCGACAGGCTTGCCTTGTGCAGCAGCGGCTTTGGCTATACGTGCATAGAACTGGTCACAAAGAGTGATTACCTGTGTTTGTGCCGCATCGGCTGCAGTACCAGCTGCCTTTGCATCGTTATATACTGCCTGCAAATCAGCCAATGTCTTGTAAGTGGTACCCAAAAGGCGGAACCAGCTTTCGCCCACAGTAAATGAGCCAGGAGTGTAAACCGCACTTGCTACGGCAGACGTAGTCTGTGCCTGGGTTTGCGCGTCGGCAGCCATTGTGTTCTCAAGACAGTATTTGCTGTCTGCCATGGCCGAGAAGTCGGCAGGCAAAGTACCGTCGTCAGCTACTTTCAGGTAGTTGAACTGCGACACATCGAATCCTGCAAGTTCGTAGTTCGGGTCTATTCTGTAATCCGCACCTGTAGAACCTCCGGCAGGCATTACGATTTCAGAATACGGGAACATGCTCTTGTTGGTGATATTCAATGCCCAGTCACCGAATGTACAGGTCACTCCGGCAGGAACCTTGACGCCGTCCGGATTTGTTCCTAAAGAAACTTTAGCAACGACACGGTCTACATAAATCATTGAACGGTCAGCTTCGGCTGCGGCTATCGCAGCATCAACGTCAGTGATAGTCGTTCCGTCAACCACCTTCACATTGGCTGTCACCAATGCCCCGTTGGCCGGGTTTGCATTGTCGCCGGCATTAATCATCATAAAGTTGTTCTTTGACGTTCCAATCACTTCGTCAAGTGTCTGCTCCACAGCACCGTTGATGGCAGACCAGGAAGCGGAAGCCACACAGGCCGTTTTGAACTTGTCGCTCGGATTGACTACTGCCAGCACTTTGGCGGTAGCGGAAGGTACTTTGAATGCCTTTCCGTCATATCCTGACTTATTAGCACCGCCTACATTCAGGATATAGTCGGTTGTAGCCAATGTCTTTGTTTCCAGACAAACGTCCGACGCGTCAAACAACGCGAGAAGCACTTCCTTTACGTTCTGTTCGTCCGCTGTCCCATCGTTTTCTCCCGGAGCACGTGTTACCGCACTTTTAGTCATTGCCACAGCCCCCGTACTTTTAGGCATTGCCACAGACACGGACATATAAGCCTCCCTGCCGTCTACCGGCAACTGGTTTTGTCCGCCGGTTGCCATCTCTTCATCATTACTACATGCTGCCATCGCCAGTCCGACAAACAGCGTTAAAAAAGATTTGTCCAATTTCATTGTTTTAAAATTTAATGAATACTAAAATGTTAATTACTAAGTTTATGTTTCAGATTGTATTATCCAGATTGTATTATTCAGCCTTTATCTCTTCCAGACGTTTCAGGTACACCCGCATAGCGTCGTAATCTCCCGTTTCCCAAGCCACGATGGCGGCGTTGTTGTTAGCTATCCGGTCACCCGGAAAGCGGGCGGCAATCATCCGGATAATCCTGTTGTATTCGTCAGAGCCCTCACCGTAGCTGGCTGCTACCTGGTACATTTCGTTATGGTTCATTTTGTCGGGGCGCGTCTTGATTATTTCCCGTCCCTGCTCCACGGAGAACGGAACCACCGTATAGCTGACTGTATATTCCACCAGGCGCAGCTTCGGATATACCTCCTGCAGCAGGGCGTTATAGATTTTTCCGCCGTCGATAGCCTTTATCTTCGCGTCGCGCGCGTCCGGTTCGGGAGTCTGCCCGATAATGTCGAGCACTTTCTGCATATAGGAAGGACGGTATTCGCGCAGCCATGCAGCCAGCCCTTCCCAGTTCTCCGGCACCGAACGGCAGTCTATCATGCTGTCGTCCAGCTGATAGGCATGTTTCAGGTTTTGTTCCAACGCTTTCGCGCGTTGTTCGGAAAGGCGCGCGTTGGCGGCATAACTGCCTTCCGGTGACGAGTAGCCCACTATCTCAATCCGGGCAATGCGATAATTATTGTCTTCACGGATGGAATCAATGGACGAATAGATTTTAGCCAGCTCGACAGGGTTGTTCATATAATCGGCAAGCAATGCCGACTGGTTCACCTTAAAATTAAGATATGCGCTGCGGGTGAAGGAACGGCGTTTCTCCTCTGCCTGTGCCACCATTATTTGCAGATTCGGGCGTTCCACCTCTTCTTTGAATAGAGGAAGTTCGGCAACGGGCGCATTACCCAGCGCTTCCCCGCAACCTGCGCATCCCTGCAGTTCACGGAATATCTCGACACGTGCCCCGGACATCCACTCCTGTGCCGGGACTGTTTCGTTATATTCCAGCAGCATATCCCGTTTCCTGTTAAAACGAATCATTTCCTGTCCCTCTCCCGCAACCGGTGCTTTGCCATACTCCTTGCCGTACAGACGTTCTTTCCGCTTGTTCATGCGATAACGGTTTCTGCCTGCAATGCAGACTGAAGGCAGGGCGAGCGTATCGCTTTCCGACCGGCTGATTATCAAGGGAGTGATTACCATCTGCCGGCGCGAGGGAAGACGCAGCGTGCTGCAATCCATACTGAATGACACTTCCACTTTGTCGTCGCTTATTTTCCGGGCAACGGTCTGTCCGATATTTATCTCCTGGGCATGGGCGGAAAATGCGCCCAGCACTCCCAAGGCCACGTATATACAGATTCTTTTCATCATTTGCCTATTTTATAATGTATATGATACTCACGGCAGCCTTTGTCGGGCCGAAGTAGTTTTTCTTCTCACTTTTCTGAACGGTGCCGCATGTGGCACAGGGATATTTGGAGTGGTCCAGCTGCGCATAACCGACTCCAAGCACAGCCTCCAGACTCCAGCGGTTGCCGAGCAGCCACTGGTAGCCGTAGGATATTCCGCCGCCCCACAAATGTCCCTGATAGCGGTGGTGCTCCATGTTATCACTCAAGAATGACATTCCGCCCACATTGTATTTGGCGTAATGTCCGTGCAGACCCAGAAAATGGCCGTTGAATTTCTCACATAGCCAGTAGCGAAGTTCCGGCTGCACGCCCCAGTGGCGCAGGCGCGTTTCATCATCAAACTTCCAGGGGTTATAATTTCCGGATAAGTCGAGAGACCATTTCTTGCCCAGGCCTATTTCCAGCCCCAGGTTCATTGTAGTAGTAGCGTCATAAAGCAAATTGGTCTTTACCGCAACCTTTTGGGCATAAGAGTTGGCCGTATTGCAAAGGAGTACTCCCAAGACACCGATTAAACATAGATATTTCTTCATGTCATCTTATTATTTATTGTTGCTTTTCTTGCATCTCTATTCCGTAATAGAGATTTCAAAAAGAATACAGACAATAAAAACCTAATTATCAATGATTTGCATTACATAAAACAACCATACAACGTTTCAGTATCATGAAATAATGAATCATGGCAGACAAAACGGAAAATAATATTCTGATATATAATTCATTAAAAACATGGATACTGAAACAATTGTGAAACAAACGGATAACTAACAGGCCAAACAATAAAAACAGTTATTGCCATGGAATCAAAACTTATGAAAAGCGAACTGCTGTACATCGAAGAACACCTGTCATGCCAAAACTACATGACAACGATTGAAACCGGATTCAAGTATCTGGAGTTCGACAAAAACACTGAATTTGAAGAAGACAATACAAGCAAGAATTATCTTCTGTTCTTCCTGAAGGGCGGTTTCACCATTACTTGCAACCAGTTCCACAACAGGCCGTTCCATGCCGGAGAGATGGTACTCATCCCCCGTTCTTCCCGGCTGAAGGGAACCGGAGAAACCGGTTCAAGCCTGCTCTCCATGTTTTTCGACATGCCCGAAAACAGTTGTGACAAGCTCATATTGCAGTCTTTATCAGGTATATGCGACCACATTGAATATGACTTCGCACCCACTGGGATACACTACCCGCTGACACCGTTCCTCGAAGTGCTGACCCACTGCATCAGGAACGGGATGAACTGTGCCCACCTGCACACCCTGATGCAGCGGGAGTTCTTCTTTCTCCTGCGCGGATTTTATGAAAAGCGGGAGATTGCAGCCCTGCTTCACCCCATCATCGGGAAAGAAATGGACTTCAAGGATTTTGTCATGCGCAACCATACCAGAGTGGATAATATAGAACAGCTCATCTCACTGTCGAACCTGGGAAGAAGCCGCTTCTTTTCCAAATTCAACGAGGTGTTCGGGATGACTGCCAAACAATGGATGCTGAAACAAAAGAACCGGAGGATACTCGAAAAAATGACCGAACCGAGAGTATGTATAAAAGACGCCGTTGAAGAATTGGGATTTGACTCGCAGAGCAACTTCAACCGTCACTGCAAACTGTATTTCGGATGCACCGCCAAACAGTTGGTGGAACGCTGCCAGAGCGGAAACTACCCGGTTTATGAGGATAACCACACTACGTGTACAAAATGAATAAAAATATGTACTTTATGATAATTCCTATTATAAATAAATAAGCTTACTTTGCAGCGTGAAACAGTTCAAAACAACAAGGAGATTTTAATATAATCTCTATTACGGAATAGATTACAATGCTGCAAAGATAAACAAAAATACAATATCTGCTAATTTTCAACGGATTATATTACAAATTATCATCTCACCTGGACAAGTTTGTGACTATGCTGTTCACCTGGTTGAGCATGGACACATCGAAATCTTTCAAATAGACACGTGTCATTTCTTCCGAAGTGTGCCCCAGTCCGGCACTAATCACAGAAATCGGGGCTCCATAGTCACGGGCGAGGGTAGCCCAGGTATGGCGGGCGGTATACGTCGTCAACGGAACTTTTATATCAGCCGCAACAGCGATTTTCTTCAGATGGCGGTTGATACGCCCTAACGCCAGGCGGTATTGTTTGTATCCCGAAGCGTATTCACCGCTGATTATCGGAAAGAGGTACTCATTCTCCGTCTTGTATTTATCCATCAATCCCTGCATCTGCGAAGTCACCGCGATGCGAATCAGCTGTTTCGACTTATGACGGGAATAGGCCAGCACACCATTGCAAATATCGCTCTTCCTCAAAAGGACAATATCGACAAAAGCCATTCCCTGCGCATAAAAGCTGAACAGGTACAAATCGCGGGCAAACTCCAGTTCAGGTTCATTCTCCAAATTCAAGTCCGCCAGATTCTGCATATCCATCCGTGACAAAGCACGTTTCACCGTTTTCGCCGGGCGGGTCTGTGCCTTCGCAAACGGATATTCGCCACGAGGATGATAACCGTCCGCTACCGCCTGGTTGTACAGGGAACGCAAGTTACGCAGGTAATAACTTACCGTATTTCCGGAAGAGCCGTTACTATACAGGAAATCCTCGTATCTCCTGACGAACGCCGAATCGACCTCCGACATCCGCACATCAGGGCGACCTATAAATCTTGCCAACGACGAGCGGGTGCTCTTGTAGGCCGCAGCCATTCCCACTTTCTTCAGTTCCTGCTTACGCTCAATCTGCGCATTGATATATCGCAATAAATAAAACTGTGGTTTTCCTGTACCAAAAGCATTTTGAGTCAGAATATCCTCCACTGTAAATTCTTCCCCTGCCCGCTCAAGCTGCCTGATCCGTGTATCAATCCGATTCCGCATCTTTCGTAACTCGCGGTTCATTTTCACGACCTCCGTAGCCGTAAAAGTAGAACCTAGGCCATTCATAATCTTCCCTTCCGACTCGTCAAACACCTCTTCTTTCATCCGGTAGCCTGTATACAGTAATTTTTTTCTCCGATTGTGTATCACCTGAAATACTAAAGGGTAACTGCCATTATTCAATATCCTGCTCTTGTTCAGCATAAGTTTCACTGATGTTATCATATCTTGCTTTTTTTGTTTGAGACGTA
>OMGP01001905.1_pt1 | contig 15100 bp, 11 predicted proteins | sample 1646091 | NCBI WGS metagenome assembly OMGP01 (sample SAMN05578580, study PRJEB25193) | human gut metagenome | biome: Human Microbiome; feature: human-associated habitat; material: feces | host: Homo sapiens | place: USA:Birmingham | reverse complement strand
ATTTTCAGGGTTTTACATACTGTTCAGTTTTCAAGGTTCTTTGTTGTTGTCTCATTGACAGCTCATTTATATTACCACAAGCAGTTATCTTTGTCAACAACTTTTTTATTTTATTTTTCGCAACTGAGTTTTCGCTCAACAGCTTGAATATCATATCATAGGCAGTTGTCGTTGTCAACTATTTTTTCTTAATTTTTAAAACATTTTCGTAAATAAGAAAACCTGTGATATTCGATTTTCCCTGCATATGCAGACCAACGTCAAAACACGTTAGAGTTAGAGTTTACCATTTCAGCATTAACTTGTCAAGGGATTTTCACTTGTTTTTTCGCTGACATATTCCATACAGAATCATTGCGCATCCTCGCGGAGCGTTTATCTCAGTCGGAGACCCAACTCCCACTGAGACAAATTTGCTATTACTCGCCACCTAAAGAGGTGGGAGTCTTCTCGACTGAAATAAAAAATTTGGCACACCTAACTCATCACTAAGTAGCGAGAATGCGGTGTGCCGTTTTTCAATATCACATTTTTTCTCTATAAGCTTTTAAATAATCCGTTTCACAACACCCATCAGGATGCTTCCAAGCATATTGTGGTCATACAGCCAGGTCAGCCAGATATTGCTTTCTATCTGATTCAGGAAAAGTTCACCAATCGCCGTTGCCGAGAACAGTGTAATAAGCAGTGCTGCAATCCAGACGAAAAAGATCCCTTCCGCACCCCCCAACACGGCACCTGCCAGACGGTTCAGCCCCGATATGATCGGCAGCCGGGAGACCACATTGAGCGATACGGACAGAACACGCAGTCCGCCGAACACGGCTGCAAACAGCAGAAAAAAACTTATAATATTGATCAGGCTGTTTGCCAGATAACGGCTGACGTAGTGGGTAAAGCTGCTTACACCCAGCGCCTCGTAAACTTCGCTGTTATTATTCTCCAGAAGCGCATCCTTTAACTGTTCCGGAAGCTCCATTTCTTCAATAATACTGCGCTGTACGGATGGCGGCGCCGCGTCAGCTGCCTCATTTTCCGCCTCATCGTCCTTTTGGATAAATTTCGTCACGCTGTCCTCCACCGCCTGATAGACCACCTCATTGCTGCGAAGCAGATTCGCGACAGACGGCGCACCAAAATGAACCACCCCCAGCGACAGCACCAGGGAAACGGCCGAGACTGCCAGGCGGACGAATCCGCGGTAATGCCCGTACAGTACCATGGAAACCAGATAGACTGCCACCACCACGAACAGCCAGTTTTCTTTTATATAAGCACCCATTGTCTGATCGCCTCCGCTACGCCCTCTTCCCGGTTCGAAGCGGCAATCCGGTCTGCGCGTTCCTTTAAAAATGGTGCGCCATTTTCCATCGCCACGCCGATTCCTGCTGCCTCCAGCATGGGCCAGTCGTTTTCGCCGTCTCCAAATGCCATCGTCTCCTCCGCTTCAATTCCCAGATACTGACAGAGATTCCGCAGCCCGCTCCCCTTTGTGATGCCCGCCGCGTTGAGTTCCAGATTCCACGGAAGCGAGGAGGTCACCAGAACCTCCGGCATCACTTCCAGCTTTGCCCGGACTGCCTGCTTGCTCTCCCGGTCCTTAAAATTTAAATTCATCTTCTGCACCGGGCATTTTTTCTCCCGCAGATACTCCACCATGTCAGTAACTGCCCGGCGCGTCGCCCGGATATAGGCACATTCACGTTCCGGTATCCCGTATTCTTCCAGCTGTGCCAGCAATCGCGTCTCGCTGACGCCGCCCTCCGATACATACATATCGTAAATAACCGGATGCCGGCGCAGCACCTCAATCACCCGGATCGTCTCTTCCCAGCTCAGGCAGCTTTCCGACACCCAGGTATTTTTCCCGAAATCCCGGACGACCGCCCCATTTGTAAATATGCCATAGTGGACGCCCGGCAGGCTCAAAACCTCCTCTGGCACTGCCGGGAGCGCGCGCCCGGTCGCCGGAACAATCTCAATCCCCCGCTGCGCGCACAGTTCCATCACCTGTCTTGTTTTTTCCGACACGTGCATTTTTTCATTTAACAGTGTCCCATCTAAATCGAGGGCTATTAACCGTGTTCCCATCTTTCTCTCCCGTATCTCTTTTTACTGTCCACTACCAGAAAACGCTGCCGGGAAGCATTCCCCCGCAGCGCTCTCTTTTACTAATTAGTTTTAATTTTAAAATTTCTCGAGTTGTTTTAATTAATCAAAGAAATGCTTCTCTTTCAGAATCAGAAGTCCATCCTTATCATATTTCGATGAGAACAGTCCGCTGAAGGATTTCTTCTCCGCCTTATCTGCAGCTTCCTCGATCAAATCTTCGGCACTTGTCTTGGTAAGCGGTTCTCCGTCCTCCTCCATCATCTCAGCGCGCTCGTACAGAGCCAGCATGCTCTTTCCCGAAATACTGCAGTCGATCTCCGATGCATATTTGCAGGCATACTGAACAAACTCCTCAACATCCATATCGCCGGACTTTTTGGACGTTTTCTCTTCCGGCTCATCCTCTGGATAATTGGAATACTCGTCGTCCTCGCGTTCGTCTTTATAGCTGTCTTTGTAATCGTCCTTATAATCATCACGATAGCCGCCACGCGCATAATCATCCTCCGGCTCATACTCGTCCTTCTCGTAGCGATCTTCTTCGCCTTCATACTCCGGCTCGTCATCGTGTCTTGCCTCTTCCTGACGGCGCAGTTCTTCTCTCTGCCGCTCTGCCAGACGGCGATCTTCCTCCGCTTTACGCGCTTCTTCTGCCTCTTTGGCTGCCAGCGCCTGTGCTTCTGCCTTGGCGCGCTCTTCTTCCTCACGGCGGGCTGCTGCTTCCTGCTGTCTGCGTTTTTCCTCTGCCTCTTTTTCTGCCTGACGGCGGATCTCCGCTTCACGCTCTGCCTGGCGTTTTCTGGCTGCTTCTGCTTCCTGCTGCGCCTGCTGGCGTTTCAGCTCTTCCTCGCGCGCCTGTGCCTCGTCTTTCTGGTTTTCACAGCCGATATACTGGAAACGCACTGCTAATGCCGGATATGCGCGGTGCATCTGCTCTAAACGTGCCTGCGTATCAATCAGAACAACGACCATGCCGGTTTCATCCTGTGTCATCAGTTCTTCCAGCTCTTCCACCGTCAAATCGTCCAGATCGGCTGCATGCTCGACCACCAGATCCTTGCCTGCCAGGCGCTCCGCCACCGATGCGATGCCGCGATGGGAAAGGTTTGCGCCGCTGATCTTGGCAACCGGATGCTTGGTCCCCAGCTCGCGGTGAATCTTTTTCAGGGAATCAAGTGCCATCGCAAGACCGGCTGCCGGATCTTCCGCCTCGATCATCAGATGATTCGATTCCTTGATCTCCTCTTCTTCCTCTTCCGGTTCGAAATCCCAGTCTTCCACTATGGTTTCCTCTTCCTCTTCAAATTCATGAATCGGAGCTTCCTCGCTCTTTTCCTCTGCCTCTGCCGGTTCTAGGTCGCGGAGATTCCTGAAAACACGTGTTTCCCCTTCGGATGCGCCCTCTTCCTCATCGTAAGGCTTGATCTTGGACACTTCTTTTGCCAGCGCTTCTTCCGCCTGTGCTTCATGAAGGCTTGCTACTACATCCTCGTCCAGCGCAGCCTTTTCTGCTTTCTCGTCCGCCGGTTTTGTCTCAGCATTCGGTTTTCCAGCCTTCTCTTCTGGCTCTGCCTGCTCTGGCTGTCCCTCCGGCTCATTCTCCGGTTCGTCGTCCAGCTCTGCCTCCGGCTCATCCGTATCCAGATACTCTCCTTCCGGCTCCGGCTTGCGGTATGTACCGTTCTTGTACTCTTCTTCCACCGCACGCAGCTTCTCTTCGTACTTCTCGCGGTTTTCCACCAGATCCATCTGATATTTCGTCAGCGGCGCATACTGAAGTTTCAGTTCCATTGCCTTATCCACATATTTGCCAAGACCGAACATCAGCATGATCTTGTCGCAGATCCGCACACAGTCGTCCGCCTGGTTCGCCTGATGATAAAGCTCTGCCAGGTGGTACAGCCATTTCTCATCCAGCTCTTCCTGACAATATCTCTCCAGAGAATTGATCTGCTGCTCTAACGGCGCATCCTTCGCCTCCAGAATCAGGAAACGAAGCAGGTACTGGCGCGGGTCATCGCCGGACAGCTCACAGAACTCCCGGTAATATGCCTCTGCCTCCTGAATATTATTTTCACGCAATGCAAGGTCAGTCAGCTTATATAAAAGCCCCTTTCCAAGCGGCGCTCTCTCATATGCCAGCAATAAAATATCCTTGGCATCCTGATACTCTGCATTTTTCTCATAAATCTGGGAAATCATCGTAAGCAGGCTGGTGCTGCGTACACGACGCCAGTCGATGGTATCGGCGATCTTCATCGCCGTCTCGAAATCTCCCTTGTTGACCAGTTTCTTAATCTGCTCTACCTTGATGTTAAACTCGTATTTATCCATCTTATGCATCTCCTAACTTCCTGCCGCGGCAGAAGTTTTATTGTTACTGTTCACGCATACGTGCCCAGTAACGTTTTATTTGCTCGCCGGCTACAGCTCTGTACGCCCATCCAGCGCGCGCAGAAGCGTTACCTCATCAATATATTCCAAGTCGCCCCCGACCGGAACGCCGCTGGCGATTCGCGTCACCCGGATCCCTGTCGGCTTAATCAGCTTGCTCAAATACATCGCGGTCGTCTCGCCCTCCAGGCTTGAGTTGGTTGCGATAATGACCTCACGAACCTCCTCTTTCTGCAGGCGAGTCATCAGCTCCTTGAGCCGGATGTCGCCCGGCCCGATCCCCAGCATCGGGGAGATCGCCCCATGCAGCACATGATAGACCCCGTTGTATTTTCCTGTCTTTTCATATGCCGCCAGATCGCGCGTATTTTCCACCACCATGATCGTCTCATGATCGCGCCGATCGCTGCTACAGATCGGGCATAGTTCCTTATCAGTCAATGTGCAGCACTCCTTGCAGTAACGCACATTCTGCTTGGCTTCCAGAATCGCGCCGGACAAGTGCCTGACCTGTTCTTCCGGCATATTGATGATATGAAATGCAAGACGCTGCGCCGATTTACTTCCGATTCCGGGAAGTTTTGACAATTCTTCGATTAGCTTGCTAATCTGGCTGCTGTAATAATCCATCGCTTAAAACGGGAATCCGCCTCCCAGACCGCCAAGGCCACCGGTCAACTGGGACATCATCTGGCTGCTGTCCTCTTCCGCCTGACGGAATGCCTCGTTGGTCGCCGCCACGATCAGATCCTCTAACATCTCGATATCATCCGGATCCACTACTTCCTCAGACAGTTTCACGGAAAGAACCTCTTTTTTACCAGATACGGTCACGGTTACAGCGCCGCCGCCTGCGGATGCGCTGTACTGCTTCTCCTCCAGCTCTTTCTGCTTCTCTTCCATCTGGCGCTGCATTCTCTGCGCCTGCTTCATTAAATTGTTCATATTGCCCGGCATACCGCCTGGGAAACCGCCACGTTTTGCCATGGTGTCATTCCTCTCTTTCACTTCTTTTTATTTATATTCAGACTGGCTGCCGATTGCAGCCGGTTCTATATATCATATAAACCCACTAATATCATTTATCTGCATTTAATCACAGCTCCTTGCATTACAAAACAAGGCTCATCTTTGGCAAGCTCCACTACACGGAATCATCCTCTTCGACAATCACATCGGTATGGATTGCGTTCTTTAAATCCTCATCACTGACATAAACCGTTCTTTGCGGCACAGCAGATGATTCTAAACGGACTTTAAATTGCAGAGTCTTTTTGTATTTTTCTTGCACTACTTCCTGCAAATTCTTAAGCTCAGGCTCCCGATTGATAATTCCAAACGTATTTTCATCTGTACACACAATGCAAAGGCAGCCTTCGCCCGCCGGTTCTACACTTGTCTTGGGAAGACTGAGTCTAATCGAACCCACAAGCTGGCTCAGGGACGCAATCCGTCCCCATTCTTTCCGCATCAGCATCAGATCTTCGTACTGTGCCGGCGGAAGGGATACCGTCTTCGGCTCAGGCGGCGTTTCCACCACAGCCGTTTTGGAGGATGCCGCCTGCCCCGCTGCCGGTGCAAGGGACGCCAGTTTCTGTAGATTGTCCGGCATTTCCTGCATTTTCTGCTCTAATAGCGTAATCCGCTGTAAAATGGAATCAAGATTCTGTTCCATCGACGGCGTCGTCAGCTTGATAAAGGCAATCTCCACCAGAATCCGCTTCTGTGACGCGTAGCGCAGCTGCCCGGAAAGTTCCGAGAAAATACGGATGTAACGCATCAGCGTTTCCGTATCAACACCTGCCGCCTCTTCCTTTAAAACTGCCAGATTTTCCTCCGACATATCAAGCATATCGCCCGGTTCGTCGGTCGTCTTGGCAATCAGGAGATTTCGCATATACCAGACGAAATCGTTGACGAGCTGCGAAAGATCGCGCCCCTGGATGATCATTTCCTCAATCTCACGGATGCACGCCTTCGTATCACTTGCAAGCACCGCCTGAAACAGCTTGCTGAACACGCGGTTATCGACCGCGCCCAACACCTCGAGCACATTGTCATACGTCAGCTTTTCCCCGAAATGGAACGCCACGCACTGATCGAGAAGACTTAACGCATCTCGCATCGAGCCATCCGCCGCACGTGCCACATACCTAAGTGCCCGATCGTCTACATCGATCTGCTCCGCCTGCGTCAGCTCCGCCAGCCGTCCCGCGATGGTATCGATCGAGATCCGCTTGAAATCATATCTCTGGCATCGGGACAGGATCGTGATCGGGATCTTGTGGACCTCCGTCGTCGCCAAGATAAATATAACGTAGGACGGCGGTTCTTCCAGCGTCTTTAAGAGCGCATTGAACGCGCCGATCGAAAGCATATGAACCTCGTCAATGATGTAGACGCGGTAGCGCCCATCCGTCGGCGGGTACTGCACCTGCTCCCGGATATCGCGGATATTTTCCACACCATTGTTGGATGCCGCATCGATCTCCACCACATTGAGGGAAGCTCCTTCCGCAATCTGGCGGCACATACTGCACTCGCCGCAGGGGCTGCCGTCCACCGGATGTTCACAGTTGACTGCCCGTGCAAAGATCTTGGCAATACTCGTCTTACCGGTTCCGCGCGTCCCGCAGAAGAGATACGCGTGCCCGATCCGCCCGGAGTTGATCTGATTTTTCAAGGTCTTTACGATATGGTCCTGACCCCGGACCTCTTCAAAGGACGTCGGACGCCATTTTCTGTACAGTGCTGTATATGACATAAACTACTACTTCCTTACTATTCGTCGCCGAAGCTGATGCCTACATCCTTAGCTTCCCGGATAATATCACTCTTCGGATCGACCATCTTTAATTTACCGGCAATGTCCGCGAGCGGAATTTTTTCAATCTTATTGTTGTTTAAAGCGACCATATAGCCGTATTCTTTGCGGCGGATCATCTCTGCTGCCTCCGCGCCGAGGCGCGTCGCAATCACGCGGTCATACGGGCATGGCTCGCCTCCGCGCTGCATATGCCCCGGAACCGTCACACGGATCTCCTGCCCCGTCCGCTCGGAAATCTGGGCGCCCAGCTCGTAAGCGACCGACGGATAAACCGGTCCATTTTTCTTCTTTTCTTTTAATTCTTTCTTGGTCAGGGCTGCATTTTCCTTGGAAATCGCGCCCTCTGCGACCGCCAGAATCGTGAAATTCTTGCCATTTTTAGTACGGCTGCGGATCGCATTTACCACCACATCAATATCATACGGGATCTCCGGCAGGAGAATGATGTCAGCTCCGCCCGCGATGCCTGCATAGAGCGCCAGCCATCCCACCTTGTGGCCCATGATCTCCACGATGAAGACTCTGCCATGAGACGCCGCCGTCGTATGAATACAGTCGATGGCATTGGTCGCTACATCAACCGCACTATGGAATCCAAACGTAAGATCGCTGCCCCAGAGATCGTTGTCTATGGTCTTCGGAAGAGAAACGATATTGAGTCCTTCCTCCCGCAGCAGATTTGCCGTCTTCTGGCTGCCGTTGCCGCCTAAAATGACGAGGCATTCCAGTTTCAGCTTGTAATAGGTGTGTTTCATCGCTTCCACTTTATCCAGACCGTTCTCGTCCGGCATCCGCATCAGCTTGAAAGGCTGTCTGGAAGTTCCCAGAATCGTACCTCCGCGTGTCAGAATCCCGGAAAAATCCGACTGTTTCATAATCCGGTAGTCTGCATACATAAGACCTTTATAGCCGTCTTCAAATCCAACTATCTCTATGTCATCGAACATCTTGTACAGCGATTTTGCCACGCCTCGCATCGTCGCATTTAAGCTCTGGCAGTCGCCGCCGCTGGTTAACATACCGATTCTTCTCATGAGCGCTTTCCCTTTCTTCATAACCGTCCAGTACCTTCACAGTTACCCTTATTCTAAGTTTCCAACAACCCCCATATCAGGATAAACTACACCCATTTTGTAATTATAATACAATCATATCCCGCGGGCAAGAAAAAATTCCTTACAAATATCATAGACATAAAAATACCGGGATACGCGCTTTTAATCTGCTCCGGCACGGTATTCCTACCCCCTGGCAAATCAAATTCCACATATCCCGGCTATATTCACACACCTGCAAAAATGCTTGTTTCTGTATCTATTATTTTCTATTTTTTATTTCATAGGAAGCAATTTCCTATGAAATAAAAAAATCCGCACGCCCGGCTTCGAACGTATGCCATGGACGTTACCCTGACAGTTAACTCGGTCCAGGCTGCCTTGCGGCACACAGAAGCTTCTGCTTAGTGCTGCTGCATTCCTGCCCTGACACGGTTCACAGATTTCTGTTGCGCAAGACCCAGACTTCAACGCCACTTTTCAGGGGCAGCCCCACAGTAAAAACGCCCTCGGTCGGACAACACCCCTGCTATAGCGGATTGCAGGTACAGGGCACCGCTAACTCCCCGGCTGTGCGGAAACTTTATGACTTGATCTTATATGACGGAATGACCTGCAGACCGTCAGCCTGTTTAGTATACATGGCAGCCGCCGTTTTGTCAAGCCGGAGCTTGACTAACAAGCATTGTATAAAAATACACAAGAATACATTTTATTGTTTTTTTATCATTTTTTATCCCAGAATCTTGCAACAGAAGAAAGAAATTATTATAATAGGTATAAATCTAGCGACTGCAAAAAGTCAAACAGTTACTAAATCATAAAATTCTGTAAGATTGGAGCAACGATTATGGAAAAGAAAAATATCGACTGGAGCAACATCGGTTTCGGCTATATGCCAACGGATTACCGCTATGTTTCCATGTACCAGAATGGTTCCTGGGACGAAGGCGTCCTTACCTCCGACCCGAATATTACCTTGAATGAATGTGCCTGTGTTCTGCAGTATGCACAGACTTGCTTCGAGGGTCTGAAAGCGTATACGACCGAGGACGGCCATATCGTTACGTTCCGTCCTGACTTAAACGGCGAGCGTATGGAGAATTCCGCAAAAGGTCTTGAAATGCCGCCATTCCCGAAGGAGCGCTTCGTAGACGCCATCACAAAAGTAGTAGAAGCCAACGCAGCATTCGTACCGCCGTATGGTTCCGGTGCAACCCTGTACATCCGCCCGTATATGTTCGGTTATGATTCCATTATCGGCGTTAAACCGGCAAACATCTATCAGTTCCGCGTATTCTGTACACCGGTTGGTCCGTACTTCAAGGGCGGCGCTAAACCGATCACCATCCGCGTCAGCGATTTCGACCGTGCAGCACCTCACGGAACCGGTCACATCAAAGCCGGATTAAACTATGCGATGAGCCTGCATGCGATCGTCGATGCTCATAAGAACGGTTTCGATGAGAACATCTACCTGGATCCGCAGACACGTACCAAGATCGAGGAGACCGGCGGCGCAAACGTTATCTTTATCACCAAAGACGGCAAGCTGGTAACTCCGAAGTCCAACAGCATCCTTCCGTCTATCACACGCCGTTCTATCCTGCAGGTTGCAAGAGATTACCTTGGCATGGAGACCGAAGAGCGTGAAGTATACTTAGACGAAGTAAAAGATTTCGCAGAGTGCGGCCTGTGCGGTACCGCAGCTGTTATCTCCCCGGTTGGCAAGATCGTTGACCACGGCAAGGAAATCTGCTTCCCGGCAGGTATGGAGAAGATGGGTCCAGTTACCCAGAAACTCTACGAGACACTGACCGGCATCCAGATGGGTCACATCAAAGCTCCGGAGGGCTGGATCCACGTAATCAAATAAGGACTGTATTTTTCGGTTTGAATGAGAAATATGGAATGCAAAAAGCTGGTGGAAATCATTCACCAGCTTTTTCTTCTTTCTTCTTTTTTCTCTTTTCACGCAATTCTTTGAAAAATTCTTTCAACATCATCGAACATTCCTCGCCCAAAAGTCCTTCTTCTGTCTCCACCTGATGATTGAATCCTTTTTCATCCAGAAGATTCAGTACCGAACCGGCGCAGCCGGCTTTCGGGTTCATGGAACCGATGTAAACTTTTGGAATCCGCGCCTGCACGATCGCCCCTGCGCACATCGGGCACGGTTCCAGCGTCACGTACAGCTCGCATTCTTCCAGGCGCCAGTCGCCCATGCGCTTGCACGCTTTTTTGATTGCCGCGATCTCCGCATGTGCCAGCGCGCTATGATCGACCATCCGGCGGTTGTAACCCCTGCCGATGATTTTGTCCTCATACACGATCACGCAGCCGATCGGCACTTCTCCAAGCGCCCAGGCTTTCTTCGCCTCGCGGATCGCCGCTTTCATATATTTCTCTTCCCGTGTCAATTTTGCTGCCACTGTTTTTCCTCTTTCTTGTTTTATCTCTCTGTCCATCCTACCCAGAAAGACCGCACTTTGTCAAGAGTCCCTCAGGAAGATCGGCTGATTTATGTAAAATTCAAATCCGTATACCAATACCCGAACCGGCTATCGCGCGGCGGCTGGCGGGTGGAACGGACAAAGCGGTCAAAGCCGAACATCGCCGCCATATATTTTTCATTGTTTCCATAATGTCCCGGCACGCCCAGAATGTAGCGCCCCCGTTCGCCGGGTTTCCCCAGTCTCGCCAGAATCAGATATCGGTAGTTGTAGTAACCGTGCAGAAGAAAGCTGTTATTTCCATACACCCAGTTTTCCCGCGGCAGAAGCCCGATATCCTGCGGTTTGATTACCAGAATCTCGCAGCCGTCGGCGCATTCGAAGGCGGTTACTTTGGGATAGGCAGCACGCAGACGGTTCCAGAGGGACTCGGCGGGATCTTCTTTCGGAAATTCCTTGGATGAATCTGGTTGCGGTTGTTTTTGATTTTGAGAGTCTGACTGAAATGCCTCTTGATGGTCTGGTGGAGAATCTGGAGGCATTTCTTTCCGGACTTCCCGGGTGGATTCTTGAGAATCTTTCCGTCGCGCCTCTGTCTGCGCTTCCTGAAAGGATTCCTGAGAACTTTCCTGCGGTGTCTCCGTTTGCGCTTCCTGATTGGATTCCTGAAAACTTTCTTGCGGTGTTTCCGTTTGCGCTTCCTGAACAACTTCTGCCTCTTGATGATCGGATGTTTCTGAGATATCTGGAACCGCTTCCATGGTTTCCGTGTCCTCGAAAATCTCCAGGTTTGAATCCTCCAGCTTTTCTGGCTGGGGCTGGCTGATTCCGAAGTCCGTTTCGTTTATATTCACAGCCTCTTTCTTCTCTGTCTCCGTGGATGTGTCCTGACTCTCCATTTCTCCCGACCGGGTAAGTTCTGACGCCTCATCCAATTTTTCTTTCCCTACAGACGCGCTGTTCACTTCCCCAGATACATTCTCTGCCAGTTTCCGCGTTGCCTCTTCCTTCTCCGCTTCCTGCTCCCGCACTTTCTCAGCAGTCACATCCGCCAGCTCAACCTCTGCCGCATGCGCGACGGCATCTTCCCAGATCGTCGTATAGGCACGCCATGCGCTGTCCGTCTCATGAAGAGTCAGACCACAGCACTCTTCCATATTGCAGCCGCTTCCTTCAATATTTTCACAATTGACGACGGCACGGAACTCCCCATTTCCGCCACGGACAAACAGGGTGCCGATACGGATCTCCTCCTGCCCTGCCAAAAGGTATACGCCAATCGGGCTGCCGCCCGCAAAGACACGGCGGACGCTGACCTGAATCCGGCAGGAAGTTCCCCGCGTCTCCAATTTCGCAAATCCCGTATTTTTCCCTTTGATTCCGCCCTCGTATGCATAGATATATGATATTAACCGATGATATGCAGACATGTTTTCACTCCTTTGCTTTGTATTATATGCAAAAGAAGCGCCGGTTTATGACAGGATTTCTATATCCCGATATAAACCAACGCTGCAAATACGTCCGTATAACGCAAAATCGGGAACAGTTAAAAACTGTTCCCGATACTGCCGGCGACCGGAATCGAACCGGTACGAAGTTTAACCCTCGCAGGATTTTAAGTCCTGTGCGTCTGCCAGTTCCGCCACGCCGGCATCATGATTACTCATGACTGGCACAAAGCCAAATGGATGGAGGTGGATTCGAACCACCGAAGCGAGACGCAACAGATTTACAGTCTGCCCCCTTTGGCCACTCGGGAACCCATCCAAAATTGCTCTGACAGTTGAAGATTATAGCATGGCCGTCTCAAAAAAGCAAGTGTTTTTATATATTTTATTTAATATTTTTATTTCCATTTTTTCCTGCTTTTGATTCTTCTCGCTCAACTGCCAGAAATCATATATCTTGTCGAAGCCGCATTTCCTACAATGCCGTATCATTTCCCGTCAAAACGATACTTCCGACCGGTGGGATTTTCACCTCGATATAGCCGTCCTTTACCTCATGTTCAACCTGTCCGGCGTTGTAACCGTCCTCATAGGTCATCATTTCCCGGCGCAGAACCGCCCCGTCGCGCGCCCCGATCTGCCAGACCGGAATCTTGAGCGTCAGCCAGTCATCACCTGTATTGACCGCCGTCACGCCGCAGCACGCGCCGCCAGCTCTCTGAGCACTCTGAAAACGTCCATAGGCAATATAGCCATCTCCCGCCGCCAGCGCTTTCAGGGAACCATTTCTAAATGCCGGGCAGCGTTTCCGGATGCCGCTCATGTAGCGGTGAAACTCGATCAGCTCCAGGTTTTCCCCGCCCCACGGGTACGTCCGGCGGCTGTCCGGATCAGTCCATCCACAGACGCCCGCTTCGTCACCGTAATAGATCGTCGGTGCGCCCGGCCAGGTCATCTGCATGACAACACCCTGGCGGAAAATGCCATAGCTGATCCCTTCCTCCGCTGCTTTTGCACCTGCCGACGCAAGGCGTCCCACCCGGCGGTTTGTCCGCGTCATAAAGCGGGAGTGATCGTGATTGGACAGCTCGTTCATCGCACACTGCACGGAAGCCGTCGGCATTTCACTCATATGGTAGCGCATCGCCTCAAAAAAGGCGCATCCATCCCCAAACAGCGCCGGATTTTCTTCGTCACTGTGCTTCTCCATCCCGGTCAGAAACCATGACAGCGGCTCCATAAACGCATCATAATTCATGACCGTATCCCACTGATCGCCCTTCAGCCAGTCATACGGGCTGCCGTAATGTTCCGCGATCATGACCGCCTCCGGATTTGCCTCCTTGACTGCCGCGCGGAAATCACGCCAGAACTGATGGTTCATCCCGGCACTCCGCCCCAGATCTGCCGCCACATCCAGCCGCCAGCCATCTGCTCCAAACGGCGCCGACACCCATTTTTTCGCAATCCCCAGAATGTACTGGTACAATTCCGGCGATTCCTCGTAATTGAGCTTCGGAAGCGTCGCGTGTCCCCACCAGCCATCGTAGCTGTCATTAAACGGCCAGGCATTTTCATTGTGAAACTGGAAAAAATAGCGGTACGGGCTGTCCTCCGAGACATATGCCCCCTGCGGATAGCCGCCCGCGTGCTGGTACAGAAGTTCCGCATCCAGCCATTTATTGAAAGAACCACAATGGTTGAACACACCGTCCACCAGCACCCGGATTCCCCGCTTGTGTGCTTCCTCAATCAGGCGGGCAAAAAAGGCATCGCTCGCCTCCAGGTTCTGCTCATCCGCCGTCCGCGTCATATATTTATGTGCGCGGTCATTGTCCGTGTCTTCCGGGCACACCAGTCCGTCTGCGTCCTCCAGAATCACTCCATAATGCGGATCGATATGGTCGTAGTCCTGACAGTCATACTTATGGTTCGACGGTGATACAAATACCGGATTTAAGTAGATTGCTTCTATCTTGAGACTCTTTAAATAATCAAGTTTATCTAAAACACCCTGCAGATCACCGCCGTAAAACCGTCCCACATCGAGTGTACTGATCGGTTCCTTCCAGTCCGTCACCCGGGTGACCGGCTTTTTCAGATAAATATATTCATTGGTTTCCGTATCGTTTGTAGGATCGCCGTTGCAGAACCGATCCACATAGATCTGATACATCAACGCGCCCTTGCTCCACTCCGGCACATGAAATCCCGGAATCAGGCGGAACGGGTGCGCCGCCGCATCCTCTGTCAGCCCGATCCGGTTGTAAAGACAGACGTTCTCGCCCCAGGTTACCTGAAATACATACGAAAATGTTTTCGTTCCCAGAGTCAGCGCACAGCTATAATAATCAAAACGGCTGTCTGACTTGTCAGCCATACCGCTACCATCTATGCCTCGATTTGTATCTGCACCGTTTCCAACGCTGCCAGCACAACACTCCCACGAAAGCCGTTTCATCTGCCACTCCTGCAAAAGCGCCCCGGTCTCCGGGTCATATTCCAGCAGTACAACCGCATCTGCTCCATTTTTCTCTGTTCTGAAATAAAATGTAACGACTTCACCCGCATCTGCCTCCGAAGGACAACGGTAATCCTCTGTCTCGTCGCAAAATAGCGCGTCGCGATTGATCTGCTCCATCTGTTTCCCTTTCCAGCGGTTTCACCGCTTTCACAATCATGTTATTTTCTGCCCATATTTTACAGGATTTCCCAAAATTACACAAGTTATTTTCACACCCCTAATTTTAGGTAATAAAAAAGAATGTGCCTTGGCACATTCTCGCGCCGAGCGCGGTCGCTTGCGAC
>OMGP01001874.1_pt1 | contig 15321 bp, 18 predicted proteins | sample 1646091 | NCBI WGS metagenome assembly OMGP01 (sample SAMN05578580, study PRJEB25193) | human gut metagenome | biome: Human Microbiome; feature: human-associated habitat; material: feces | host: Homo sapiens | place: USA:Birmingham | reverse complement strand
AGAAAATCGCTATGCCACAGCCTCGGCAGGCCATCGCGTAGCGATTTTGTTCAATTATAGTTTATGCAAGAAATGAACACCAAATGGTTGAATTATCAAGGGAGTTCCATAATTCAAAACTAGAAATTATTATCGGTGATATTCGAGATAAAAATGCTCTTTTAGCAGCAAGCAAAAATGTAGATATTCTTTATCATCTATCTGCTTTAAAGCATGTTCCAATTTGTGAAAAAATGCCTTATGAAGCGATAGAAACGAATATTATTGGAACGAAAAATGTCATTGATTCGGCGATAGAAAATCAAATTGATAAAGTGATATATGTATCTACTGATAAAGCTGTAAAACCAGACTGTACTTACGGAAGTACGAAATTGTTAGGAGAAAAACTGTTCTTATCGGCAAACAACATACAGATTCATACAAAATTTATTGTTTTCCGAGGTGGAAACTTGATAGGAAGTGCAGGAAGTGTGATACCTTTGTTTGAACGTCAGATTTCGGAAAAAGGTGTGGTTACTCTTACTGATGAAAGAATGTGCCGTTTTTTTATCTCGATTCAAAATGCATCAAAATTACTGATTAAAATTTCTAAACGAGCAGTTGGCGGTGAAATATTCATACCTTATATGCCTGCGATCCGTATTAAAGATATTGCAAAATATTTACTAGCAAAGCACAAGCTAGATGAAGATTGTATATCTATTACGGGGGTTCGTCCCGGTGAAAAACTGAATGAAGAATTGATAACAGAAAATGAAAAAGAGCATTTATATCGCTTTACAGATGATTTATTTCTTATCTGTAAAGAAGATATGCATGGTTGGCTTGCAAATGGAATTATAAAAAAGAGTTCCGATTTTGTTACTCGTTCAGATGAAATCATTTTGCCTTACGAGAAGGTAGTAACATTTTTAAGTGAAGCAGGTGTATAATATGAGGATTGTATTTACAGGTGGCGGAACGGCAGGACATGCTATGGTGAACACTGTCTTGATTCCGTATCTCCAGAAAAAAGAATGTAAAATTACATATATTGGTTCTAAAAACGGAATGGAAAAAACAATGATTTCTAAACTTGATAATGTACACTATTATGAAATCAGTACAGGGAAATTAAGACGATATCTCTCATTTAAAAATTTTACCGATCTATTTATGATAGGAAAAGGAATCTTTGACGCATGGAAAATATTAAAAAAAGAACGTCCACAACTGATATATTCAAGTGGCGGTTATGTTTCTGTTCCTGTTGTTTGGGCTTCCTATCTGCTAAAAATTCCCGTTATTTTGCGGGAAACAGATTACTCAACAGGACTTGCTAATAAATTATGTATTCCTTTTGCCAAAGAATTATATGTGACATTTCCCGATTCGCAGAAAACAATAAAAAACATCACTTGTTTAAACGACGGAATGATTATACGACCTCAGTTGTTTGATACAGATGATTTTTCCACAACCTATCTCGATTTAAGGAAACCACTTTGTTTGGTTATGGGTGGCAGCGGCGGTTCTGCAACTATCAACCGCATGATATGGGAGAATAAAGACATCATAACAAAGCACTATAGTGTTATACATATATGTGGGAAAGGCAAGTATAATTCAGAAATTCCAGATACAGATTCTTATCAGCAATTAGAATTTGTACAAGATATGAATATGTTTTACCAAATGGCTGATGTTGTAGTTACAAGAAGTGGCTCAAATGCAATCATAGAAGGACTGTTGTTAGGAAAAAGAATGATTTGTATTCCGCTGTCTGCTTCTGCGTCCAGAGGGGAGCAAATGTTGAATGCAAAATTTGCGAAAAAAAATGGCACAGCGGTTATTATAGATGATAAGGAGTGTAATATTTCAGTGTTTTTAGAAGCACTCTATACAGTTCTGAGATTGCCAGAAAATCATTCCTATAAAATAACAAAGAAAAAACTTCTTGAACAAATACAACATCATGTGAATGGTATTTATCAAGTTGCTTTTGAACAGCTACAACATGACATAGAAAAACATTTAAAATGTGGGAAAAAAATAAACTTACAAGATTTTAGCGAGTGTGAAATGGGCATATTAGATGATCTATCTTCTAATTACGATTTATAAGAACAATGAGAAAAAATTTTAATAATTTTAATATAAAAATTCAGATTATGAAGTGCGGATCCTCGTGTACGTATTAAAATAGGGGCGGCAGAGATTTACTCTGCCGCCTTTCCCTCAATATTATCAAAAATTGTCATTTAGGATTTGGATTGCTATTTGTTTTGCTATAGCACTTGAGGTTTCTTGTTCGTCTGACTGTCCGAGATATACGCAAAAATATTTATTTCCATCTATTGTTTCTGCAAATCCGGTAAACCATGCATCTACAACGATATTCTCTGCTGCGCCCAAACCTGTTTTCCCATAGACAGGTATATCTGTGACATTTGGTTCTGTTACCAACATTACTTGTTTTAAAATATTCTGTGTTTTTTCCGTGTAAGTGGAATCATTTCCAAAGATTCTTTCCATTACTTCAACTTGTTCTTTTGGAGAGATTTTCAAAGAAGATTCAATCCAGAAACCTGTTAAAGCAGGATTGTCACTATTAGTATTTAATGTTCCTTTCCAGTCGGAAATATCACAATTTCCATATTTTAACTTATTAAGTTCAGCCTGCATTTTCTCCTTACCGATGTCATCTGTGACCTGGCGGAAATACCAGACACATGAGGTGCGAAATGCATCAGAAAAAGTAATATCTCTATTCCAATCTTCATTCCAGAATATTTCGCCACTCCAAGGGCGAACAGAATCGTCGGGGTTAATAATTCCACTTTCCAAACTAATTAAAGAAGAGATAATTTTAAATGTAGAACATGGCGGTCTTTGTGTAAGTGCCAGTTCTTTATTATATATCATATAATTTTCCTCAGTAGGATCATATATTACGGCAGCACCATTTAACCCTCCAAAATAATCAGACCAATCTATCTCAGTTATTGTGGGTTCTGGAGATTCTGCTTCGGAAAATTTCTCGGAAGTAGAATCTGTCTCTGCTGATTTTTCAACATCCTGTTGCATCGTTTCCGTATTTGAATCATTATAATTTGAGCATCCTGTAAATGTCAATAAAGCAGTCATAATGCCAATAATTAATGGATAAAAGTACTTCCTATTTTTCATATTATTACGCACAGCCCAGATGCTGGTCGCTACATCTAATCATTTTGATATATACCAGCAGTAATGGGCATCAACCTCCGTAGCTTTTTGAATAAAGTGTTTTTAAGAGAATAAAGAGTTTAATATTTCTATTGTTATTTCCGAAGCAACATTACCGGTAGCATTTTCAGAATTTTGCAGATTCGTAGCAAAACAATAGACATTTTCTCCTTGCTCAATAAAGCCAATGAACCAGCCGTTCGTGTTTTGATCATTTATTGAACCAGAACCTGTTTTCCCATATAATTTCCCAATGGATGTATCGGAAATAAATAATGAATCCTTTATTGCTTGAACATTTTGCTCTTTAAAGTTCCATTTGTTCTCCAAAAATTCAGATAATAATATTACCTGTTCTACAGGGGAAATTTTTAAAGAGGATTCTGCCCAATAATTTTCAATGCCGCCAGATAAATTACAATTTCCATATGAAATTTTACTATAGTAAGAATACAATGTTTTATATCCCATCTGTGAATCGAGATCTTGAAAATACCAATTAACAGAATTATGCATAGCTGAAACAAGAGTCTGATCTTTATTCCATGAATCGAAATCATAGTTTGTTCCATCCCAGTGCTTTTGGGAAGAATCATAATTGATTATACCTTCTTCTAATGCAAATAACCCGCTGTATATTTTGTATGTAGAATCTGGTGATACACGTTTTGTGCTTAAATCTCTGTTATATATTTTGTAGCTGTCATTTCCCATGTCATATATTACAAATGAGCCCTCAGAACCATCAAAATAAGGGGATAGATCTATATTTTCTATATTATTTTTCGAAGATAAGTTATAGGATAGATTCTGCGAGGCATGTACAGTTAATAATGGACTAATGCAATATACGAGTACACAAGTAAGTGCCAAAATTCCAATGCTATTTATTTTTTGCTGTTTTGATATCATTTTATAATTTGCAATTCTCTTTATTCTTTCTATAATTATTTTCTTTTCTCCACCTAAATGAGAGAGTGGGGAAAGAAAGGCGTTATGCCGCATTTTTTCCGCATATCGTATTAAAGTATAACCATAATCTATAGAAGAATCTTTGCCTATAATTTGAATCACAGCATTGTCGCAAGCGATTTCCCTATCTTTTTGTAAGATACGAAATCCGTACCAAATAAAAGGATTAAACCAATATATAATTTGTAAAATACAACTAATATTGTTTAGTGCAGCATCTTTGTGTTTATAATGTTGTAATTCATGTAAAAAAATAAAGCGGATATCTTTCTCTGATAATAATATGTCCATATCTTGTGGAATAATGATTTTAGGATATAGTAAACCATAGGATATAGGACTTGAAATATTGCAAGAAGCATATAAAGTAACAGTTCGTTTGATCTTAAGTTCTTGCATACACGATACATATTGTTCGTATAAATCCGGTTCGTTTTCTTTGGATATCAAATAAGCATTTTTTTGAATATAAAAAATCTTAGCAATATTATACATAAAATAGACTATTGTTAATAAACAACCAATTACCCATAAAATAATTAAAATATTATCCAACCTATTCAGAGGTGCTCCATTATTTGCTGATGCAAAATCAGAACTACCTAATGGGGCTGATAAATCTATATTATGAGAAGAATTTGCAGTTGTATTAATTATATTAGATGTTTTATCCTGAAAAAAATATTGCAGTTTCATTAGAAATTGATTAGGAATAATACTTCTATTTGGTACAAATGGAAGAATAAGTACACAAATAAAAATGTACCACAAATAGTAGTGGCTGTTTCTTGTAATATGATCTTTAAGTAAAGATTTAAGTAATAGAATTATTCCAAGTATGATACTAATGATAAGATTACATAATAAAAAATGAATCGAAAACATCAAGGATTATCACCGCCCTTCAATTTAGAATCTATAAGTTGATACATTTTTTTTAAATCTTCGTTAGATAATTGAGTATCTGAGAGTAAAGAAGAAAGTAATGTGGGCATTTCACCATCATAGTATCTAGACAAAAACAAATGGTTTTCTTGTGATAAATATTTGTTTTTAGAAACAATGGGAAAATAATAGTACATACGTCCTCTTTGTTCATAGGAAATAACATGCTTTGAAAGTAAACGGGATAATAGTGTATGAACAGTTTTGTTACTCCAATTGTGTATGGGGGCAATTTTTTCACAAATCGAATTTGTACTTATAGGTGATTCTGCCCATACGATTTTCATAATTTCATATTCAGCTTCAGATATTTGTGGTAGTTTTTCCATGGGTATTCCCCTCCAATATTACTTTTGTAATAATTATAAGATACTATAATTTAAACGTCAAGAAGCCTATTGACAAAAAATATATAATATCATATATTACAAATGTAAGATAATGAGAGGAAATTCTGAGATTTTGGTAAAGAAAAGAAAATTATTAACGAAAAAAATAATAAGTATTATAATAGCCTCTTTTTTGCTGTCTGGTTGCACAAAAAATAATATTGTTGTTGATGGTACGTTAGAAAATCAAGATGAGGATTACAAAAAATCAGATGAAGCGGATGCTTATCAGTTGAAAAGTATTGAACTGCAACGAGCAGAAATAGAGGAAGTAAGCAATCTGTTAGTAGAAATTGTAGAAAGATGTGGAATGATTTATGAGTCATCTGATAAAGGAAATTCATCTAATGTTGTTCTTAAAGAGGAAACAGTGCATGAAATGATTGAATGTGTTGCAGAAGAAGGGATTTCTATTACTTGTGGTAATAATGATTATAATATGGTGAACTATGAAAAGGTCGCAAAGTCGCTCGATGAAGCAAAGAAGGGGAGAAATGTTGTAACCGATTTTTTTGCAATTAATACAAGCGGTGTTTTTTTCTATAATAAACTAGAATTTTTAAATGAAAATTTGTATGTTACATCTGCAACAGCAGAGTTTGATGATGAAATGAACCCCATAATTAGACAAATAGAAAAGATTCAGGTATATGATTGGAATTATACTGATAAAGGGTGGATTATATGGGAAAAAGCCTTATCAAGAAATCAAGAAATGGATATGCATATTTTTTATCGAATTCTACCGCTTGATGAAAGGTGTAGGATATTAGGAGATAAATGTATTATACCGATTAGTTATTTTTGCAATAATCTCTTTCTTATAAATTGGGATGAAAACAATATGGAAAATTTAGAATTTAATGATCTGTATGATTTTCTATATGAGATGAAGTACGGAGAAAGCATTAATGAAGAAAAATATAAATCAGGAATACCTAAACTGGAATTTGAAGAAGTAATAACAACATTTTTTGATATTCCAATAGAAACTTTGGAATCATATGCACGATACGATGAGACAAAAGGAACATATCCATGGGAGCCAATTGGCCCATGGAATCGAGTTCAACAATTTCAACCCTTTCCAGAAGTTGTAAATGTTATAGAAAATGAGGATGGATCATTGACATTATTCGTAGAGGCTGTTTTTCAAGAAGAAGGGACAGATTGTTCATTTAGCCACGAGGTAAAAATAAGGGAAGAAAATAATCGATGGATTTATTTAGGAAATAAAATTAATAAAGAAGAAACCTATAAAATGCCACAATATGAACCAAGGCGGGCATTTAACGTTAACTAAAACGTAGATAAAAGAGGTGATTTGAATTCGAAAAATGGAATTACTTCTTCGTTTATATGAAGAAAATGAGGTGAAATGTGAGATATCTTTGTTTAGGCTAGAGAATCTTGATATAATGCAGAATGTATACCCGAAAGAAATATTGATTTTTGAACAGTTGGAAATTAATTATGTAGAGAGAAGTGTAAGTATTAATAAGGAACAAGTGATTTTTACATCAAAAGAATTTGAAATTTTATTTTTCCTTGCGAGCTATCCGGGACAGGTCTTTACACATCGACAAATATATGAGACCGTATGGGGAAAAGAGTATTTCTGTGATGAAGGAAATGTGACTGCACATATAGGTCGTATACGAAAGAAAATAGAACCAGATCCACGAAATCCGACGTTTATCCAAACAGTGCGAGGTGTGGGATATAAATTTGTAAAGAAATAGGACAGGTCACTCTGCATGCGGAATGGCTGTCCTATTTGTCATTCGTTCTGCCTAACAAATAATCAGATGTTACATGGAAATAATCAGCTATTACATTTACTTCATAGTCTGGAACAAACTGTGTTCCCTTTTCAATCCTTAAAATTGTCAGTTCCGTAAAATCAATCCCGGAAAGAGAAAGACGGGCTGCCAGAATCTTTTGGAAAATATCCTGTTTTTTCCTTAATTCTTTGACACGAGAACCGATCACGTTTTTTCGTTCACCATTCCAATATATTTTCATAATATCTTCGATGTTTTTAAAGATGAAGTTTTGAAAAATTATTTTATAAAGCATAAAAAGAAAAATAATATAAAGGTATTATTATGTGTTTTGGTGCGGAAATAGGGGAATAATAAAACAAGAAATATGATTCGGTGTGCTGAAAGAAAGTGGGAAGAATGGATGATAGGATATGGGAAAAAACTGCACAGTTTTTAAAGGAGCTTCGATGTGAGGATACAGGAAGAATTTCACAGTTAAAATTGCCAGAGTATCAAAAAGCTGTAAAAGAAAAATTTTCATATCAGCCGATTTATCGACAGACGATTTCTGAAATGACAGATGAACAGAAATGTGTTATTGAGAAATATGTAGGCTTGACAGAACAATGTGCAGAAGAAGAAAACTAACAAGCTTATCTGCAGGGGATGGTGGATATATTGCTTTTATTATCCGGAAGTGGGATATTAAAGATTCCATCTGATATGGTGGAGAAAATTAAACAATGAAAATAACCCAGCGGTTCATGCGTGTGCATGGACCGCTTTGCTGATTTCAAAACTAGAAAAAAGCTAGAGAAAAATCGGAATAAATTCAGAATCAGTCTTTAACATCAATTTGTGTGCATTCGTCCCGATTTTTAAGAAGTGTAAGGATATTTTCTAAAATAATCTGACGTTCACGCTGGGAGCATTTTGAAAGTAAACGTGTAATCTCCGAAATGGTATCATCTTTTGAGGAAAATACATAAGCATCTACGGAAAGATTTAATTCTTTGATAATCCGAAGGAAAAGAGGAAGGCTTGGATTGCATACTGCACGTTCAATATTTCCATAATGCGTCAGATTTACCTGAAGTTTTTCGGCTGCTTCTTCTTGGGTTAAGCCAAGTTTTTCCCGGCAGTCACGTATCATATCACCTAAACGGCTGTCAGTCTGTGCCATGTGTACTATTCACCTCCATGAAATCTAGTGTATTATGCAACATTAGAAAAGTGAAAATAGTAATAGGCAATATCTGATATGGTGTAATAAACAATGTTATAATAGAGAATGGGATCAATGCACAAAATCTGCAATAAGGGATTGATGTGCAATTTTAGGCAATAGGGGGAATTTCTGGTATAAGAATACATTAAAAAAGCCGCATCAAAAGACGGGGAAAAGTGGTATTCAATATGGTGTAAGACGCCATATTCCATATGCTCTTAAATATGATGTTCTAAAAAGAAAGGCGTTACTGTGGAGTGAAAATCTGCAGTGCGTCTTTTTCTATTGGAATAATCCGAGAAGCAGAAGCCCGCCGCCTTCGATTTGATTTTCAAAAATATTCAAATTGGAGGAAAAGAAGATGGTTTATAACAAAGCAAAAGAAGAATATAAATGGAAATTATGGAAAGAACGGGAAGAAAAAAAGATGAGGGAACTGGGAGTTTCAGAAGAAATTATTACAGAACTGCATGAGTATGACTGGAATTGCTTTAAAGAAGAGCGTAACTACCAGAATCATCAAATGCCGGATACAGATTTTATAGAAGGCAGTGAGGATACCATAGGGAGATGGGAAATCCCACAACCAGGTAATGTACAGGAGTTTATAAAAGCTGTGGATGATAGGGAGTTGAAAAAAGCACTGATGGAACTGGATCAAATAACTTTATCTATTGTACTTCTGAAAACATTCGGCTATGGAACGGAGGAAATCGGAAAGATGATTGGAATGAAACCAAATGCAGTATCTGCAAGAATGAAGCGTCTAAGAAAAAAATTAAAAAAATTTTTTGTTTAGCGTCATATTTTGGCTTTTAGGATGGCTAGTAAGTAAGAGAGAGTATTTCTCTCCCAATAGAATTTTTTTCTATACATTTTAGGGAAGACAGGAAACCGTCTTCCCCTCCTCAGCACAGTATAACCCGACAATAAAAAAAACGAGGTTTTGTCGGGGTGATTTCGTGTGTTTATTCCCTTCAATTCTAAGTTTAGGATTGGAGGGATTTTTGTACATTGGACAATATGTAGTTTGCTACTTATTAGAAGTAGCGAATATGTCATTATCAAGTAGATAAGTGGCTTGATGTCAATCAATTATTTGGAAATAACCGTTTAACTTGCTGTCGAGATCCTCCGTTCATTTTGGATTTTCAAAAATTCAGAACGAACGGAGGTAAACAGCATGGAGAAAATCCATCCTAAAAGAAGAAAAGATAAATATAATCCTTATGAGATATATCAAACAGAAGATGGAAAATACCATCTTTCATTTAGGGATTCGGAGGGTGTTCTGCAACATTTGGAGTTAGAAGAATCGTTATATGCTGCATTCAATGATTTTGAGTTGGAAGACATTTCTTATCTAAATGTTGTAGACAGACATTATGAACAATCCCAGCTTACAGAAATTTCTATTAACAGAAGAGCGTTTCAGAAGGAAGAATTATTAGAAGGACAGGTGATGAAAAAACTGGAGATAGAACAGTTACATAATGCAATCGCACGATTACCAGAAATACAACAGCGAAGATTGATTTTGTACTATTTTATTGGGTTAACTTATGAGCGTATTGCTGAGATGGAACATTGTTCTCGTCAGGCAGTTATGAAGTCTGTGTCAGCAGCAGTACAAAAATTAAAAAAACTTTTACAATAATGGGTTACTAAATTGAGTATAAGTGAGGAAACAGGTGAGAGAGATAATCTTTCGCCTGTTTCTTTTATGGAGATAAAACAGGCAGGAACCTTGACAAGTTTATAGTCATTCATCAGGTACGTTCCTGTTGTTATCGTGATGAGCGTAAGCTACATTAGCAGATACGCCATGAACTGAGTTAGAAAAGACAACGAAATCCCACCGATAGAGAAGAAACGGTTTGCAGTTGATTTATTAACTAATTCGGGGAGCGAGAAATATCTGGCTATAATCATCGGATTGCTACCGATAGGGCGATAACAGACAACAGGTATCATGATACTCCTGTCCGGTCATAAAGTCGAGCGTTAAGAGCGTCGCAACAAGTGAGGACAGCTTTGAGAGAACCTCAGAGGGGTGCAGTCCCGTGGAGCTGATCCGCTGTCAGCCGCTTGATGAGTTCCCAAACAACAGCCGGGGTGTTGAGGACAAATAGGCTGAATTATGGCAAAAATGGTGGCCGGATACAAAAAGATTTGCTGTGTCCGGCTGATACATACTAAATCATAAGTCAAAAGGATTGTCAGATAAGGATGATTTAGAGATACGATAAGCAGGAAGGGAGATATTTTTATGGGAAAAAAGGAAGTTCAAAGAGGGGAGATATATCATGCAGATTTGAATCCGGTTTTTGGAAGTGAACAGGGTGGATACCGTCCAGTTTTGATTATTCAAAATAATCGAGGAAACAGGCATAGCCCTACGGTCATTATTGCGGCGATTACAAGCAGACCTAAGACAAAGTTGCCGACACACGTATTAATCAGAGGAATCGAAGGATTAGAGAAAGAGTCTTTTGTATTGTTGGAACAGATTAGGACATTGGACAAACTACGATTAGAGGATTATGTAGGAAAACTAAATCGAGAACAGATGATGAAAGTGGATAAGGCTTTGCGTTCTAGCACAGGCATAAAAAAATTGGATAAACCGATTTTGATGTGTCTATGTCCAGTGTGTGCAAAGCCTTTTTATAATTCAAAGGAACATTTTATTATCCGGGCGGATCAGGTGCAACAAATAAAAGAAGTTTGTATGTTCTGTAATAGTCGGAAAGGATATGACTATTTAATAAGGAAGAAATACAATTAAGTTTTTTGTTAGCTATTTTATTAGGAGGTATTATGTTGAAAATAAAGAATTCATATGCCATATTTGTTTTAATAGAGATTTTATATGAGGCAGACCTAATAAACAAGATGACTTTTGAAAACGTAAAAGCGTTGCAGAAATCGCAGAGTGATTGGGCTGATTCGCACATTTCACAAGATAAGTGTTAAACGCTAAAATTTGTCTTATAAAAAAGAAAAGGAGGACTATTAATGAATAGTAATTTAGCGTTTAATAGAGAGTTACAGATGCCTTTCAACATCTGTAAAGACAGAAACAGGGTGCGTAATACAGTATTTTATGGAAGGGTATCAACGGAACATGAGGCACAACTTTCTGCTTTAGAGAATCAAATGCAATGGTATGAGGATCAGGCAAAATTCCATTCAAACTGGGTGGTATTGGACAAATATATTGACGAGGGAATCACAGGAACTCAGGCTAAAAAACGTCCAGCATTTCTACAAATGTTAAAAGATGCTAAAGAAGGGAAGTTTGATTTAATTGTTACTCGTGAAGTGTGTCGATTTGCAAGGAATACCGTAGATACTCTTGTTACAACGAGAGAATTGAAGAACTTAGGAATTGAAGTCTATTTTGTAGAGGACAATATATGGACAATGGACGGAGATGGGGAGTTACGATTAACTATTATGGCTACGCTTGCTCAGGAAGAAAGTCGTAAAGTTTCAGAACGAGTAAAAGCAGGTCAGCACATCAGTCGCAATAATGGAGTGATTTATGGAAATGGTAATATTTTAGGTTATGATCGGATTGGAGATAAGTATGTAATTAACGAAGAACAGGCAGAAACGGTAAAAATGATTTTTGATATGTATTTGAACGAAGGGATAGGGGCAACGAAAATCGCAAATGAACTTAGCAGGCGTAGAAGAGTTGCAGCTTCAGGACAAATCAAGTGGACATCTTCCAATGTAAGCAGAGTCTTAGGAAATCCTACTTATATGGGATATATGGCTTATGGAAAATCTTTCAGTAATAATTATCTCGAACAAAAACGAGTGAACAATCATAATTCTGATACCTATATGTATGTAAAAGCGGATTTTGAACCGATTGTGACAGAGGAAGAATGGTATAAATGTGAAGAAATCCGTAAGCGTAGACGCAGAGAATTGAATATACCAATGATAAGAAAGACACCTTTTGGAGAGGAAAAAGTGACAGGTCCAAGAAAAGAGTCGAGCGATAAATGGAACTCAAAATTAAGGTGTGCTTGTGGGGCAAGGTTTCGTAAAAACCGATGGCATAAGAACAAGAATAAAGACTGGTCATATGGGTATCAGTGCTATAACCAGCTTAATAATGGATCGGCTAAAAAACGCAGAGAACAGGGATTAGATGATACAGGATTTTGTGGGATGCAGATGATTGCAGATTGGAAACTGGAAGTGATGTGCAAATATATTATAGAAGAAATATGGAAAGACAGAAATGAGGCAATCAAGCAGGCGTGCGAAATACTTAAAGAATGTTATCAGGTTGATATAGATAAACAAGCTGAAAATATAGTGTTTCAGAAAAAGATAGAAAAGATAAAATCTAAAATTGATACACTAATCGACATGAGGATAGAAGGCGATATTTCAAGTGAGGAGTATAGAAACCGACGAAAACAGTTGGAAGAAGAATTAGAACAATATGAAATAAAGTTAAAAGAGCAAATATCAGATGAGGGGACAGTCTTGAAAGACGGGTTAAATTGGGATAGAATCCATGCAACACTGGAAAAAGTAATTGACATATCTACTCCTAAAGTAGATAATAAACTTGTAGAAAAATTTGTTTCCAGAATTGTTCCACAGGGAAATAACAGATTCACATGGTTTATAAATTTGAGTGATGTAGATACGAGAAACATAGATATGGTAGTAGAGGGAAGAAAAAATAATGCTACCGTATATGTAGAAAAGGAGACGGACGAAAGTCCGGAGGGCGATGAGCCCTCAATACATAGCGATGTTTATAAAATAACAAGCATTCGCCAATTATTAACGGATAAAAAATACTCCCTCGAAACAACGCTGCACAGGCTGCTATCGCAGAAAAGAATGCATAATTCTTTATCACACTGTTGAGAATAAAATATGTAATATAAAAGGGGGTTCTGTTCGGTATATGCCGGGCGGAACCTCTTTTGTCTGAAAGGATTATGGAAGGATGAAAAGAAAAATAGGAATTGCGGCGGCAATCATTCTGGCTTTATTTGTCGTAACGGGATGCCAGAAACAGGAAGAGACTCCAAAGAAATCAGAACAGAAGAAAACAGAAGCTTCTGAAGAACTTTTAAGCGGAACACACCACGCAGAAATCCAGGTCAAAGATTATGGAACGATTACAGTGGAATTAGATGCGGATACAGCACCGATCACTGTAACCAATTTTGTGAATCTTGCAAAAGACGGATTCTATGACAATCTTACATTTCACAGGATCATGGACGGGTTTATGATTCAGGGAGGTGATCCGAATGGCGACGGAACAGGAGGAGCGGATCAGACGATCAAAGGAGAATTTTCCAGCAATGGAGTAGAGAATGAAATCTCTCATACAAGAGGAACGATTTCTATGGCCAGAGCGCAGGATCCGGACAGCGCAAGTTCACAGTTTTTTATTGTTCAGGAGGACAGTGACTATTTGGATGGGAATTATGCAGCGTTTGGGCATGTGACAAGCGGCATGGAGATTGTGGATCAGATTTGCAAGGATGTTCCCGTAGAAGATGATAATGGAACAGTCAAGGCTGAAAATCAACCGGTCATCGAGAAAATCACGATAACAGATTAAAGTCGGCAGAGCCTCTGACAGAGTAAAATCTGAAAAGCAAATCATATATTGACATATGAAGAATTTAGTGTTACTCTCAATATACTTTTAAGAAACAGGAGGAAGAAAAATGAATCATGGAGTAAGATCTGTTTTAGCAGCTGTTTTGATCATGGTTGTCGGCATTTTGCTTCCTTCTGATTTTCAGTTTGAAAATGCAGATAGATTTGTGAAAGAACAAAGCTCAAGTATACAGATGACGGCACAGTATACCGATGGCATAGAAAAGAAAGTTCTTCATGATAATTATCTGCGTTTGGAGAATCCAAGAGAAGCAATTTCTGCGCAGAGTGCGGAACAGCGTAAGAGCACGCAGAGATTGCCGATGGAACTGCTTTTATTTCTGATATTCTCTTTTGTGGTATGCTTAAAGAGAGTCTTTTTTTCGTGCATTCAATTCTATACACTTCCTTTCACGCGATTTCTGTGTGAATACGATATCCTATTGGAGAAGGATGGAAAAAAACGAGATCTTGCTTTCGGAATCTAAAAATATGAAATATTGAAAGAAAGCGGGAAAAATGAAAAATAAAAAATTACATATATGGATTGCTCTTGCAGTAATCGTCTTTTTTGTGTGCATTGCAGTTTTTGGATGCGGAGAGGATATTAAAGGAATTCGCGACATGCGTTTTGGGATTGATATCCGCGGAGGCGTAGAGGCGGTTTTTGAACCGTCAGGTTTGAAGAAAAAGCCGACAGCAGAACAGTTGGAGATGGCAAGAGAGGTCATCGAAACTCGTCTGGATTCACAGAATATATTAGATCGTGAAGTAACGGTGGATGAGAAAGCAGGAGATGTGATTGTCAGATTCCCATGGAAATCTGATGAAAAGAATTTTGATCCGGAAACAGCGATCCAGGAACTGGGTGAGATGGCCGAGCTGACATTTCGCGGACCGGATAATACAGTTTACATCAAAGGTTCGGATGTTTCCAGAAGTCAGGTTGCAGTAGACCAGCAGAAAAACTATGTCGTAGAACTGGAATTTAGCAGCGAAGGTGCGAAGAAATTTGCGGATGCAACAGAGAAGCTTGTAGGACAGCAAATTCTTTAGGTTAGAATCGATGATGGGGTAAACGAAAAAGCAGTTTTGACATTTCAGTGAACTGCCCCTTCGTTTACTCCATTTTCGATTTGACCTAATTGAACAAAGT
>OMGP01001852.1_pt1 | contig 15459 bp, 10 predicted proteins | sample 1646091 | NCBI WGS metagenome assembly OMGP01 (sample SAMN05578580, study PRJEB25193) | human gut metagenome | biome: Human Microbiome; feature: human-associated habitat; material: feces | host: Homo sapiens | place: USA:Birmingham | reverse complement strand
AAGCTGATCTGGAATGGATTTTTGCACGTAACTATGAAGGTACTGAATAGTTACATTTATTCTATGTATAGGGGCATTACTGGTGGAACGACACTTCTGCCTGTATAAAAGTACAGGCAGAAGTGAAAATAGTCTTTACAAATCGGTGCAGATTATAAATCACTTGCTAATGCAATCTCGCCCTTAATAGCAGACGCCGTAACCGTCGCTGCGGATCCAAGATATACCTTGGAGCTCGGATGACCTGCGCGGCCCTTGAAGTTTCTCGTACCGGTGCTGATCAGGACTTCATTCTCGCCGATAACGCCCTGGCAGCTGCCCCAGCATACGCTGCAGTTCGGGTTCATAACAATTGCTCCAGCTTCCATAAAGGTGTCGATCAGACCTTCCTTCAGTGCCTGGAGATAAACGGTCTGGCTTGCCGGAACCACAAGGAAACGAACTTTTTCAGCGACCTTCTTTCCTTTAATGATGGAAGCGCCGACTCTCAGGTCCTCGATACGTCCGTTGTTGCAGGAACCTAAGAATGCCTCGTCGATCTTCACGCCGCGGACTTCCTCAGCCGGAACCAGGTTATCAACGAAGTCTGGTTTTGCCACTACCGGACGGATCTTGGAGAGGTCAAAGGTATATTCTCTCGCGTATACAGCATCCGGATCGCTCTTAAAGAGTGCCTTCGGCTTTCTTCCGTGAGATTCCAGATATTCGATGGCTTTCTCATCCGGCTCAAAGATACCGGTCTTTGCACCTGCCTCAACAGCCATGTTGCAGAGGACCATACGCTCGCTGATGCTTAATGTCTTAGCGCCTTCGCCGGTGAACTCCATAACCTGGTAGTTGCAGCCGTTTGCGCCGATGGTGCCGATGATGGTTAAGATCAGGTCTCTCGCGTAAACACCTTCCGGCAGCTTTCCGACGAGGTTGAATTTTACAGTCTCCGGAACAAGAACCCAGGATTTTCCTGTCACCATGCCGTAGAGGAGGTCTGTACATCCAACTCCGGTACCGAAGGCGCCGAGAGCGCCGTAGGAACATGTGTGGCTGTCAGCGCCGAAGATCAGTTCACCCGGGCAGACGTAATTCTCCATCATGACCTGGTGGCAGACGCCTTTTCCTTCCCAGAAATCGATGTTGTTTTCCTCCGCGAAGTCGCGCATCTTCTTCTGGGACGCTGCTGTCTTCGGACAGTCAGACGGGACATTGTGGTCTACAATGAATACCATCTTTTTTGTGTCCGCGATGTGCGGATGTTTTAATTTATTGCGGTACATGTCAACGGTCAGATGTGTGGTTCCGTCGTTGCTCATCATACGGTCTAATGTTACGGTATGGATATCTCCCGGTTTTACGTAGTCAACACCGGCTGCCGCTGCGATGATCTTTTCTGCGATTGTCATTCCCATTGTCCTACTCCTCCTCACGGTTTAAAGAAGCGATCAGTCCGCCCTGATTTAAGATGTTCTGCATGTATTCCGGTAGCTTTGTGCAGGAATATGTCTTTCCATTTGCATGAGCAGTTCCGTCGGACATGGAAAGTTCCATGGTGTCGCCGGTCTTTACATCATCCGGCAGGTCCTTACAGACGATGACCGGAAGTCCGATGTTGATGGCATTTCTATAGAAGATCCTCGCGAAGGATTTCGCAACAACAGCCTGTACGCCGAGAGCCTTTAAGACACCCGGTGCCTGTTCTCTGGAAGAACCGCAGCCGAAGTTCTCACCGCCTACTACGAAATCACCAGGTTTTACTTTTTTCGGAAAATCCGGGTCAAGAGACTCGAATGTGTGCTCTTTCATCTCTTCCAGATTTGGTAAGAGCAGATACTGGGATGCAATGATCTGATCGGTATCAAGGTCATTATGAAATTTAAAGATCGTTCCTTCTGCCATGACTTTATATGTTCCTTTCTTATCTAAGAAATATTAAAAGACAGCTGCGAAGATCTAGACCGTCAGCCGCCGTAACAGTTCATGAATTCTTTCATTTCTTTATTATAACATAGGATCAGGCATAAATAAAATGGCACGTATTGATATGGCACATAACTTAAAGTTATAAAATTATAGTACTCTCCAGCGCCGGGAAAAGGACATAAAAATTGCTGCAGTTAAACTCTGTATTTGAGCGGACATGACAGCTGTATTTTTACACCGCCGGTCGGATCATCACGGAAAACTGCAGCAAAAATGGAACTTATCTGGTTATTTCAGCTTCAAAACCGCCGTCTGCGGTCTCGTCTCAGCCGTCAGCACCAGTGTGTTGGAATCGTACTCCACCACATTCCGGCAGAGCCCTGTAAATTCCTCAAGCCGTCCGATCACCGGATAGCCGAAATGGTCGGAACGGTAGTGCATCGGGATTACAATGCGGGGCGCGAGGTCATCCACCACAGTCTTCGCCTGGGCCGCATCGATCGTATAATAACCGCCCACCGGGATCAGGATCGCGTCGAGATGCTTTAACAGATCCTTTTGTTCTCTGATAAGAGGACATCCGATATCACCCATATGAGCAATTTTAAGTCCGTCCGATTCCAAAATGTGGATCCGGTTCGGTCCGCGGAGCGCCCCTTGTTCCGGGTCATGCCAGGTGTCGATCTTCGTGATGGAAAACGGGTTTTTTGTCCCGCTGTGCTTTAAGGTTACTGCGTCTGTGTATCCGTGGTCACCGTGCTCGTGGCTGCAGAGTACCATGTCCGCGGTGAGGGAAAGCGGAGCGAGTCCCGGTACTGTATTCGGGCCATATGGATCAAAAACAATGGAAAAACCATCTTTTTCAACGGTAAAACAGGAATGACCATTCCAGGTGATAGAAATAGAATTCATAATTATGTCCTCCTCTCGAGCAGTTAGAAATGATTGGGCAGATGACTATATTTTATCATGAAACGCAGGGAGATTCAATGGACGAAAAGCAAGGTCCCATCTGTGCCAGAGTGGGAAATTTATGTGATCAGTGCTTGAGAAATCAGGAGCAGCCGCGGTATAATAGTGGATATAATATCGGGAATAACAGGAGGAAATGACGATGGATCTTACACAGGTAAAGCACGAGATCGAAACATTGGCGGAGAAACACCGGGATGAGTTTGAGGCGGTCAGTGCATACATATTTGCTCATCCGGAGCTGGCATACCATGAAACGCTGGCGCAGGATCAGCTATGCGGGCTGTTGGAAAAGCATGGCTTTAAAGTACAGCGGGGAGCCGGCTCTCTGGAGACCGCATTTGTGGCAGAATACCGGAGCGGAAAGCCGGGAATGACTTTTGCCTTTATGTGCGAGTACGACGCACTCCCTGAAATTGGACATGCATGCGGACACAATCTGATCGGCACCAGCGGAGCCGGCGCCGGTGTGATATTAAAAGAAATCATGGAAAAATACGGGATCGGCGGAACCCTGAAGGTTCTTGGAACACCGGCAGAGGAAAACGGAAGCGGAAAGATCACGATGCTGGACGAAGGAATCTTCGATGGTGTGGATATGGCGCTGATCATGCATCCGAGTGATATGTCCATGGCAGATGATATCTCATTTGCAGCCGTAAATAAGACCTATACCTTCACCGGAAAACCGGCACATACCGCAGCGTGCCCGTGGATGGGTGCCAGTGCGTTAAACGGAGTTCTCCAGATGTTCCATGCGGTAGATTCCCAGAGACTTCATTTTAAAGATTATACGAGGGTTCACGGAATTATCGTGGAAGGCGGAACCGTTGTGAATATTGTTCCGGAGAGAGCGGTCTGCAGATTCAATATCAGGGCGCTGGATGCGGAGTACCTGAAAGATGTGATCTCCGTGATAGACCGGTGTGCGAAAGGCGCAGCTATCTGCGCCGGTGTAGATGTGGAAATTCAGCAGAATGGCTATCTGATAAAAGATGTCCGCAACAACAGGGAACTTGTGACAGCAGTGGAAAAGAACATGGATTTCATTGGAGAACATCATATCCCCCGTGATCTGACTCAGGGGATCGGTTCCACGGATGTGGGAAATGTGACTCAGGCACTTCCGGCTGCCCAGTTTTATATCGGTGTGGGCGAAGGCTTGGGAACCCATACAGCAGCATTTGCGGACGCTGCAGGAGGAGAAGCAGGAAGACGTGCTCTCACTGCCGCGGTAAAGGTGCTGGCAATGACAGGACTTGATATGATGTCCGGCCGATCATAAAAATAACAAAGCATGAAGGTGGTTGTTCATGCGATCGGGACGAAGATGAAAGAAATCTAAGAAAACGGAAGAATCGACAGAAATAAAAATCTCTGCCCGGACACGCCGAGGTGCGTCCAGACAGAGATTTTTTGTGCACTGTGGGAAAATATAGATTGTCGCAAACGACCGCGCGAGGGGCGAGCAACAAAAAACGGACACAGAATAGAGACTTCTGTGTCCGGATATTTGGCTGTATTACAGTGCTGTCGCCTTCGGCAGCGTAAAGATAAATTCCGACCCGACCCCCTGGGTGCTGATCACATCAATATTTTCCCCGTGTGCCTGTATGATCTCTTTTACGATCGCCAGTCCGAGTCCTGTTCCCTTCTTATCTTTTCCTCTGGAGAGATCCGACTTATAGAAGCGGTCCCAGATCTTCTTGATACTTTCCTTCGGAATACCGATTCCCGTATCCTTCACGGAAACAAAGACTTTCTCGTATTTCAGCGAAGTCTGGATATAGATCACAGAATTCTCACGGCTGAATTTAATGGCATTGTCGATCAGATTGTAGAGTACCTGCTGGATCTTACCGAGATCCGCATACACCATCTGGATATCCGCAGCGAAGGTGAGATCCAGAACGATATCCTTGGCATTGCAGGTTCCTTCAAAGGTTGCCGCAGTATCTTTAATAACGCGATTGATATCAAAGTTGCTCCGTGTCAGGAATCCCTTGCTGTCGAGAGAGTTCAGCGTCAGCATGCCCTGAGTGAGTTTGTTTAAGCGCTCTGTCTCGGAAATCAGGATGCCGAGATACTTATCGTATAATTCCGGCGGGATCGTTCCGTCTTTGATCGCTTCCAGATACCCCTTGATGGATGTCAGCGGGGAGCGGAAGTCGTGGGAGACGTTGGCGATAAAGGAATGCTGATATTCCTCCATCTTATTTAATTCACTGGACATATAATTTAAGGTGTTGGCAAGATATCCCATCTCATCGGCAGAAGTTACATTGATCGTATGACTTAAGTTTCCAGCCGCGTATTCCTTCGCACCCGCGGTGATCTTCTTTAACGGGACATATACGGTCTTTGTAAACACGAGAAGAATGATCAGGGACAGGATGAAAACCACCAGCGCTGTAATGTATACAATGTTCAGGATACGGTCTTTCCCATGTACGATCTGTTCGATGGGCATATGAATCACCACGTATCCATACGTATTGAAATTTCCTGTGATCGGCGCAATGACGGACAGCATGTCTTTATCAAACATGCCGAAAAATCTGCCGGTCATATACGAGCGGTTTCCCGCCACGGTGGGATCAAAACCATCGATGGCGGTGCCGATATGGGAGGCTGGGGCAGTCTCCGCAACGACGCTGCCTTTCTGGTTGATGACCCAGGCCTGCGCCTTTAAGTAGGTGGCAACGGCCTGCAGCTGCGGGTTTGCCGTGGACAGACTGATATTTTTGCCCTGATAGATATCGCTGTAGGTGGAGGCGAGAAGATTCGCCTCATCGTAGAGCGATTCAGACTTTTCTTCTAAGAGATACTGGTAGGTGATCTTCGAGGACATGGTCGCGATGAAAATGAAACCAAGAAGACCAAACACCAGATATCCGAGAAGAAACTTGGTATAAAGAGAACGGGTCATCGTCTTACCTCAAATTTATAACCGATTCCCCAGACAGTGGACAGCGCCCAGTTCTCGTCGTCGCGGATCTTCTCGCGAAGACGTTTGATGTGGACATCAACAGTCCGGGTGTCACCGATATACTCATAGCCCCAGATATGATCCAACAGCTGTTCTCGGGTAAAGACCTGATTCGGAGAGGAGGCAAGGAAGTATAAAAGTTCCAGCTCCTTCGGCGGCATATCCACAGAGTGACCTTTGTAGAGGACGGAATAGTTCGTCAGGTTGACGATGAGATTCGGATACTCCACATATTCTCCCTGCTGTTTTGTCGCAGCGGACATACTGACCGGGGCCGCCTGATAGCGGCGGAGAACAGCCTTGACTCTGGCGACAAGTTCTTTTGAATCGAAGGGCTTGATCATATAGTCATCGGCACCGAGCTCCAGACCTAAAACTTTGTCGAAGACCTCGCCCTTTGCGGACAGCATGATGATCGGTACCTGAGAGGTCGTGCGGATCTCCCGGCAGACCTGATAGCCATCCATGCCCGGCAGCATCAGGTCGAGAAGGATCAGGTTCGGCTTAAAGACCGGAACCTCCTTCAATGCGGATTCTCCGTCCCCGACGATCTTTGTATCATAACATTCTTTCATCAGGTACAGGGAAATTAACTCTGCAATATTCTCGTCATCGTCGACGATGAGAATTCTCTGTTTATCGACCATGGAGGTCTCCTCCTTCTAAAATTTATCGTAAAAATTTCGTTTTTTGCCTGTAAATCAGGGCAGGTTTCTATTTCCTATAGGATGATGGGTAAAATTGAAACCCTTGCGGTTAACATAACTTTAAAATAGTACTGTTCAGACAAAATCCGACGCAGTTCCTAATTGAAAGTTACTTGAAGGTTACGATCGTAACTCCCGTATCGCCTTCCCCAAACTCACCAAGTCGGAATTCCTTCACATATTTAAGCTTCTTCAAATGCTTATGAACCGCAGCCCGCAGCGCACCTGTTCCGCGTCCATGCACGACACGGACCTGCGGAAGATGGGCGAGATAAGCATCGTCCAGATACTTGTCAAGGACAGGCATTGCCTCGTCCGTTGTCATTCCGATGAGATTGACCTCCGGGGAGACGGAGAAGGATTTTGCCATTTTGATCTTTCCGCTTCCGGTGTTGTTCCGCTTCAGGGCAGCCGGATCGAGGCCCGGTCCGGATACGGACGCCTCGTCTAAAAGTTCCAGATCTTTGATATTTACAAGGGAGCGCAGGATTCCCATCTGTACATAGAGATCACCCTTTGCGTTCGGCAGTGTGCTGACCGTTCCCTTTAAGTTCATTGTGAGGACCTTAACACCGTCACCGATCTTTAATTTCTTCGGTGAGATTGTCTTTTTCGGCCCCTTATTGTTCTTCAGACTTAAGCTTTTATCGACTTTATCCAGCTTTTCGCGGAGCTTTGTTCTCTCAGCTTCCAGCTCTTTTCCGACACCGGAGCTTGCGGCAAGCTTGTTGATATTCCGGATCGTCTGGTCCGCGGTCTCCTTCGCCTCGCGTAAGATCCGCTGGGCTTCCTCGTTGGCGTTCTTTAAGAGCTTTTCTTTCCGCTCATCAAGCCGCTCTTCCTTCTGCTCGATATTCTTCTTTAAACGGGAGATCTCTTCCTTGTAGCTTGCGATCTCCTCCCGCTCTTTTTCGATGGTCACGCGGCTCTGCTCTAAGTTCGCAAGCAGATCCTCAAATGCCTCATCATTGGATTCCAGATGGGTCTTCGCATCATCGATGATGTAATCCGGCAGACCTAACTGTCTGGAGATCGCGAATGCGTTGCTCTTTCCGGGAATACCGATCAAAAGCTTATAAGTCGGACGCAGTGTTTCAACATTAAACTCACAGCAGGCGTTCTCAACACCCGGCGTTGACAGGGCGAATACTTTCAATTCGCTGTAGTGGGTGGTCGCCATGGTCCGGCACTTCATATTGTGAAGGAAGGACAGGATAGAGATCGCTAAAGCAGCGCCCTCGGTGGGGTCCGTTCCGGCGCAAAGCTCATCGAAAAGGCAGAGAGACCGGCTGTCTGCCTGATTTAGGATCTTAACGATATTTGTCATGTGGGCGGAGAAGGTACTTAAGCTCTGCTCGATGCTCTGCTCATCGCCGATATCCGCGAATACCTCGTCAAAAACGGAAAGCTCGGATCCGTCAAACGCCGGGATCTGCAGACCGGATTGTCCCATCAGGGTAAACAGACCGACCGTCTTTAAGGATACGGTCTTACCGCCGGTATTCGGTCCTGTTACGATCAGCAGGTCGAAATCTCTTCCCATCCAGATATTGATCGGAACGACCTTTTTTGGGTCAAGGAGCGGATGGCGGCCATCCTTGATATGGATATAACCTTTTCGGTTAAACTTCGGCATGGAACAGTTATAGATTCTTGAGAGAGCAGCCTTCGCGAAGATGAAATCCAGCTTTGTGAGGATCTCAAAATCCGTTGTGATCGGCTCGATATACGGGACGAGCTCGGTGCTTAAGGCAGCTAAGATCATCTCGATCTCTTTCTGCTCCTTTAATTCCAGTTCACGGAGTTCGTTGTTTAGCTTGATGATCGCCATCGGCTCGATAAAGAGTGTGGATCCGGTGGCCGACTGGTCATGGACCATTCCGGCGAACTGGCTCTTATACTCGGCGCGGACCGGGAGGCAGTAACGTCCGTCACGCATGGTGATAACGGCATCCTGCAGCATGGTCCGGCTGGAGTTTAAGATGGAGTTCAGCTGGGTGTGGACTTTATCTGCTGTGATCTTCATTTGACGGCGGACATGATGGAGTCCCGGGCTTGCATCATCGGCGATCTCATCCTCACCGAGAATACAGCGGGTGATCTCACTGTTCACATTCGTCAGTGGTTCCAGAGTGCGGAACATCTCATCGAGAGAGTCATCAGGAAGTTCCATATTTTCCGGATGGCGTCCATAATTCTTTGCGCGGGCCGCACAGGTCAAAAGTCCGCTGACGGAGAGAAGCTCCGTGATGCTTAAGGAGCTGCCGATCTCCAGACGTTTTAAGGAATCCCGTACATCACGGACTCCGGCTAAGGAGAGACTTCCTTTCTGGCGCACACGGGTCACCGCATCGGCGGTCTCGGTCTGGGTCTGGACAATCTCGTTGAAATTCGAGGACGGTGTCAGCTCCCGGCACATCTTCTTTCCCGGTTCGGACGCCGCACAGTCGGTCAGGCGGTCAATAATTTTATAATATTCAAGTGTTTTTAATACTTTCTGATTCATAGGTCGATCCTTTTTTCCTTTCAATACGCAGACATTCCGCAGTATGAAACATGCGGAGATTTTCAGTAAAGATGCCTGCCTGCACAGAAAAAGTATAACACAAACGTGTTAAATATCATAGAGATTTTTTCTTACGGTGGAGGTGTCCGATTTGGGAGGGAGAGCCTGTGGAAAAGGTTATCGAATGGTACGGAGAAACTTGTATACACCATTTTTTTGTTGCATAATAAGAAGAAAAAAATTATAATGAAAAGAAAATAGGCTAAACGCAAAGAATCCGCAAATGGAATCATATTTTGATGGATATTTGCCTGTAGCAGCAGGAGTAAGGGCTGCTGTAAGATATGAAAAGGAGACTTTTTTCATGTCAGATACACCTAACGAGAAAAAATTTATGAGGGAAAAGGTCGTAAAACCTCCGATCGATAAGCGCAGGGCCGCGGGCCGGATCCTGTGCTATGTTCTTTTTGCGGCCGTTTTCGGTGGAGTTGCTGCGGTGAGCTTTGTGGCATCACTGCCGACAGCGAAAAAGCTTTTGGGTAAAGAGCAGCCAGTGACCTCCGCACCGATCACGATCGAACGGGACCAGGATCCATCCGGCGAGCCGACACCGGTGGAGACCATGGCGGAGACCACAGGAGAGGGGATCCGCGCGGAAGATCTGAAGGATGAGGTGGATAAGATCGTTGGGGACGCCATGGAAAAGTTCCCATGGACGACGAAAAACCTCACCGAGTTAAACGACGCGTTCCGGAACATCTACCTGGAATCCGAGAAGAGTATCGTGACAGTTTCCGCAGTGAAAAACGACGTGGACTGGTTTGATAACCCTATTGAGACGACAGGACAGTATGCGGGAATCATCATCGCGGTGAATTCCAGCGAGGCGCTGATTCTGACAGGACAAAGCGCGGTGGCTGGAGCCGACTCCCTGCGGGTGACCTTTGGGGACGGATCCACGGCGGCAGTAGAACTGAAATCCCAGGACATCACCTCCAAGATGGCAGTTGTCAGTGCGAAGATCTCTGATATTGAAGAGCAGACCGTAAACTGGATGAAGGCGGTGGAACTCGGAAACTCCTATTCCGTCCGTACCGGGGACATGGTCCTCGCGGTGGGAAGTCCCTCCGGACATGTCCATTCCGTCAAGCAGGGGCTGATTGCCTATGTGGCAAAGGGAGTCCAGGCAGTGGATGGTCAGACGCGTATCCTGTATACCGAGTTTGAGAGCCATGCAGACGAGGGAACATTCCTCTTAAATCTTTCCGGCCAGCTGGTGGGCTGGGCAACCGACACTTATCAGTCCGGTGATAATGGACAGACGGAAGATAAGACGATGGCGATACCGATCTCGGAGTACAAGGGCGTGCTCCAGAAGCTCACAAACGGACAGTCCGCCCCGTATTTCGGAATCCGAGGACAGGATGTGACCTCCGTGATGATGGAGAGCGGAATCCCCAGCGGAGTATATATAACAGATTCCATTGCAGATGGACCTGCCTACAACGTGGGGATCCAGAACGGTGATATCCTGACAAAGATCAGGGACACGGAGATCCAGACGATCCGGGACTTCCAGAACCGGCTGGAGGACACGAAGACCGGAGATTCTGTAAAAGTTACGGTAAAACGGAAGTCTATTGATGAATATAAAGAAATAGAGTATCAAGTGACGATTGGAGCCAGGTAGTTATTACTGCCTGGCTTGTAACTGCTCAGACTTACTGAACAGTTATCTAGTCCAATAATAACGTTTCAGCCTTAAAACTGAAACGCTAGATGTAAAGACAGAAAACGTCTGTCGACGCAATGAATAGAAGGAGAGATTATGAGATTTATTGAAACATTCCGGGAAGGAAACCACATTTCGGATGTATACCTGTGCAAGACAAAACAGATCGCGCTCACAAAGAATGGAAAAGAGTACGGTTCTCTTGTACTGCAGGATAAAACAGGAACTGTTGACGCGAAGATCTGGGAGTTAAACTCTCCGGGAATCAACGAGTTTTGCGCACTGGATTACGTGTATGTTGACGCGGACGTGACTCTGTTCCAGGGACAAAACCAGTTAAATGTAAAACGGATCCGCAAGGCGGATGAGGGCGAGTACCATCCGGCAGATTATCTCCCGGTGACCACAAAGAACATCCCGACGATGCAGCATGAGCTCACCCAGTACATCACAACCATCAAGAACGAGTACTTAAGAAAGCTGGCATCCGGCTATTTCAACGACCCGGCGTTCATGAAGGCGTTCTCCTTCCATTCCGCGGCAAAGAGCGTTCATCACGGCTTCGTCGGCGGACTTTTAGAACATACCTTAAGTGTTGTAAAAATGTGCGATTACTTCAGTAAACAGTACCCGGTGCTGAACCGCGACCTGCTCTTGACGGCAGCGATGTTCCATGATATCGGAAAGACAAAAGAACTTTCCGCGTTCCCGGAGAATGACTACACAGATGACGGACAGCTTCTCGGTCACATTATCATCGGCTCCCAGATGGTAAAAGAGCGGATCGACACGATGACGGGATTTCCGAAAAAGCTGGAGAGTGAGCTGATCCACTGCATTCTTGCACATCACGGTGAGCTTGAGTACGGTTCCCCGAAGAAACCAGCCCTGATCGAGGCGATGGCATTAAATCTTGCGGACAACGCGGACGCGAAAATGGAGACCATGACAGAGATCTTAAGAGGTGCCGGGGACAACATGGGCTGGCTCGGCTACAACCGCTTCATGGAGACGAATGTCCGCCGGACGAGTGAAAACTAGTATGTAGAAAAATTGACCCGCGACGGATCATAAATCGTGCATAATTTTGATAATAATTTGTCATGGAAAGACAGATGACACAAAATGTCCGTGTGTAAAAGATATATGTGCGCTTTGCACTGATAAGAAACCGCAAAGATCAAAAAATAACGGTTGACAAAATCACTTTTGTGACTAAAATGAGTGTTGTTCATATTCAAATGCGATGAACGGGACAGGACTTTCTAACAGAACCTCATTCAGAGAGCTGCCGGATGGTGCGAGGCAGATAGGAAATTAGAAGGTTATCACCTGGAAGCAGCCGGGATGAACAGCTCAGTATAGTAATTCCGGACGGGAACCTCACCGTTAAAAGGGGACCGATTCATCTGAGAGTACAGCAGATACTTGAGGAGGATGGGATTGAGAGGCCGGTTTTCCGGCAACAGAAGTGGTAACGCGGAGAATGTTAGATCCTTCGTCTTCTAAGGGAGTGATCCCTGTGGAGACGAAGGATTTTTTGTTTTATACGTATATTCCACAGCGATTCCTGCCGTATTTTCAGGATCGTTTGAATATGGATGGACTACAGGGACCGGAACTTTCGACATTCCGGTATGACAAAATGAATTTACAAAGGAGCGAAATGACATGAACACATTAGTAATCGTTCTCATCTCAGCTGTGTGTCTGTTATGCGGATATATGGTATACGGACGCTGGCTGGCAAAGACCTGGGGTATCGACCCGAAGGCAAAGACACCTGCCTATACACATGAAGATGGACAGGATTATGTACCTACAAACGGCTGGATCGTTTTCTCACACCAGTTTTCCTCTATCGCAGGTGCCGGTCCTGTAACGGGTGCCATCCAGGCGGCTGCATTCGGCTGGGTTCCGGTTCTTCTCTGGATCCTTGTCGGTGGTGTCTTCTTCGGAGCGGTCACAGACTTCGGCGCTCTTTACGCAAGCGTAAAGAACGAAGGTAAGTCCATGGGACTCCTGATCGAGAAGTACATCGGCAAGACAGGTAAGCGGTTATTCCTGATCTTCTGTTGGTTATTTACCTTGATTGTTATCGCAGCCTTTGCTGACATGGTTGCAGGCACATTCAATGCTTATACGGTTAAGGATGGCGTTACAGAGCTGGCAGCAGCGGCTCAGACAAACGGCGCCGCAGGCTCCATTTCCATTGCATTTATCGTATTTGCGATGGTTTTCGGTGTTCTTCAGAAGAAGCTCAACCTTGAAGGCAAGAGCGAGTTCTTCGTAGGACTTGCATGCACGGTTGCATCTCTTGCAATCGGTATGGCATTTCCGTTAATCGGCGGTAAGGACGCATGGACAGGATTCACATTTGCGTATATCTTCTTTGCATCTGTTCTTCCGATGTGGCTCTTAAAGCAGCCGCGTGACTACATGACAACATTCATGTTTGCAGGAATGATCCTCGGCGCTGTTGTCGGTATTGTTGTTGCGCATCCGAACATGAACCTTCCGATGTACACAGGCTTCACAAATGAGAAGCTCGGAAACATGTTCCCGATCCTTTTCGTAACCGTAGCCTGCGGAGCTGTTTCCGGTTTCCACAGCCTCGTTTCCTCCGGTACTTCCTCCAAGACCGTTGAGAACGAGAAAGATATGTTAAAAGTTGGTTACGGCGCAATGGTTCTCGAGAGCCTCTTAGCCGTACTTGCACTCTGTGTAGCAGGCGCCGCCGCAGCCGCTGACGGTACCGCAGCAGTAGGAACTCCGTTCCAGATCTTCTCCTCCGGCGTTGCTGGACTTCTTGAGATGTTCGGTCTTCCGATCTATGTTGCACAGTGCTTCATGACCATGTGTGTATCCGCTCTTGCTCTTACAAGCCTTGATGCAGTAGCACGTATCGGACGTATGTCCTTCCAGGAGCTTTTCTCCGTAGACGATATGGAGAATGCGGAGGGTTGGAGAAAATTCCTCTGCAACAAATATGTATCCACGATCATTACACTTGCATTCGGCTATATCCTTACAAGAGTCGGTTACTCCAACATCTGGCCGTTATTCGGAAGCGCAAACCAGCTGTTAAGTGCACTTGTTCTGATCACACTCTGCGTATTCTTAAAGGTAACAGGCAGACAGAACAAGACCCTGATCGTACCGTGCGTGATCATGCTCTGCGTAACCTTCACAGCACTGGTTCAGAGAACGCTTGCTCTTGTAAACGCATTCAGCGCAGGTACCGCAGTATTTATGGTTGAAGGACTTCAGCTGATCGTTGCGATTCTTCTTATGGTTCTCGGTGTGATCATCGTTGTCACATCCGGTAAGGAGCTGTTAAACAAGAAGGCAGGTTCTGAGGCGAGAGCATAAATTGCGGTTTACATAATGTGTAACTTGTATAGTTGATATTCGAAAACCGGTTTTCCGGTTCCGGGGACTTCTGAATGGGAGTTTTCGGGGCGCGGGGAGCCGGTTTTTTGTTATATAATGCCACAGCCAAAAGGCAGTAGCGCTCAAGATGAAAAAGTGTTGGAAATTTATGGGGAAAGATCTTATAATTTCAGCATAAGTTCTAGCTGCAGCGGAATTTGATCAGACAATTTGAAGAAGACAGAAAGGAGGAATTTAGTATGTTTAATAGTGCAAGCAAAAAAGATGAATCATCGAAGGGATTTTATAATGCCGTTGAGAAAATCGGAAATAAAATTCCGAATCCAATGATTTTTTTCTTGTGGTTCTGCATTCTGATTATTGTAACATCAGCGGTATGTTCAATAGCAGGAATTTCAGCTATTAATCCTGTGACTGGAGAAAAGGCTGAGGTCTATAACCTGCTTTCCAGAGAGGGCATAGCCAGAATGCTGACCAGTATGGTATCGAACTTTCAATCTCTTTCAGTATTAGGTCCAGTGTTGACATGTATGTTTGGAGTGGGAATTTGTGAACGCTCAGGACTTTTCCAAATTACATTGCAGAAAATTGTTGAAGGTTCAAATGGTTCAGATTTTAAAGTCATTGTAGTGTTCTGCTTCGTTGGTGTTATGGCAGATGCAGCAGGTGGAGTTGGTTATGTTATTATGCCGGTATTGGGCGCATCCATTTTTGCAACAATGGGCAGAAATCCATTAGCAGGTGCTCTTTGCGGATATGCAACTGTTTCTGGCGCAATGTGTGCAAACCTTCTGCTGACATCAATGGACGTAACAAACTATAGCTTCACAGAGGCTGCGGCACAGATTATCGATCCGTCATACTCTGCATCACCGGCAATCAACTGGTATTTTGCAGCATTTTCGGTTCTGGTATTAACTGTTGCATCAGTATTTGTAACGATTAAGTTTGTAGAACCACGTTTAGCTAAGCGAAAAAATGTAGTCGGCGTGGAGAAGAAAATTGACAAATTAAGTGAATTGGAAAATAAAGCTGTGCGAAATGCTTTAATTTCGGTTCTCATATATGTTCTTATTATTTTAATTGGCGTAATACCAGAGAATGGTATTTTGAGAGATCCGGAAACAGGTGGAATTTTTACAGCAAAATCTCCATTGATGAAGAGTCTTCCGTTTTTAATTGCAATGCTTTTCTTTATTCCAGGTGTTACCTTTGGACTGAAGTGCGGTAAATTTAAAAATAGTAC